>Ga0302319_10002934_pt1 | contig 36151 bp, 23 predicted proteins | sample Bog_T0_2_FD_203319 | JGI IMG/M metagenome (GOLD analysis project Ga0302319, IMG submission 203319) | Peat permafrost microbial communities from Stordalen Mire near Abisko, Sweden - Bog_T0_2 | ecosystem: Environmental > Terrestrial > Soil > Wetlands > Peat | place: Sweden: Abisko, Stordalen Mire...
GGACAGGCTTGCAGCAGCCCGCCGGCCGAGGGGCCGGTTCGCCGCGCTCCGAATTCCAGCACGGCATTGACCAGTGCGTCGATGTCGCGGACCTCCGTGCGGTGGTTGACGATGGCCGCGCGGATTGCGAGCTGACCGTCGATCAGCGTGGTCGATGGGGCCGCGATCCCCGACTCCTGAATATCGGCTGCGATCTCGGCATTGACGCGATCGGGATTGTCAGCGCGATAGCGGAAGCAGACGATGTTGAGCTGAACCGGCGCCAGCAGTTCCAGCAACGGCTCGGCTTCGATCCGGCCCTGCAGCGCCTCCGCCAGCGCGCAGCTGCGCGCAATGGCTGCCCCCAGCCGGTCCGTTCCCAGGGTTTTCAGGGTGAACCAGGTCTTCAGCGCCCTGAACCCCCGCGACAAATCGGGACCGAGGTCGCACGGCCAGGGTGAGCCGGCGGCTAGCCCGCGGGTCTCCCGTCGCAAATAGGACGCTGGCGCGGCGAAGGCCTCTCGATGCCGGTCGCCGTCGCGCACGATCAGGAAGCCGGCATCATAGGGCACCTGTCCCCATTTGTGGAAGTCGAGCGCAATGGAATCGGCCCGTTCGAGCCCCGAGAGCAGTGGGGCGATCTTCGGCGCGAGGATGCCAAGCGCGCCATAGGCGCCGTCGACATGAAACCAGAGCCCCTGTTCGCGGCATAGCTCGCTCAGCGCCCTGAGATCGTCGATGGCGCCGATATCAACCGTTCCAGCGGAGCCGATGACGAGGAACGGCTTCAGGCCGGCGTCGCGGTCGGCGGCGATGCGGGCGCGCAACGCGGCCAGGTCGATGCGGTGGCTGCGATCGACGGAGATGCAGCGCAGGGCGTCGCTGCCGAAACCGGCGATGTCCATGGCCTTGCTGACGCAGCCATGCGCCGCGACCGAGGCATAGGCGGTCAGCGCGGCACCGACGGCCGCGACGCCGTGCTGGCGGACCGTTGGTCCGAGCGCCGTGGTCCGCGCCACCAGCACGGCCATCAGATTGGCCATCGAGGTGCCGGTGACGAAAATTCCGCTCGCCGTGTCCGGGAAACCGAACATCTGGCGCATCCAGCTCACGATCTGGCGTTCGACCTCGATCGGAATGTGATCGCGCCCGCCGAGATTGGCGTTGAGCCCGGCCGCCAGCATCTCCGCCAGCATGCCGATCGCGGTGCCGCCGCCATGCACCCAGCCCATAAAGCCGGGATGCACATTGCCGGTCGCATAGGGCAGGATGAAATCAGCGAACTCACGATAGACCTCGCCGAGATCGCAGGGCGTTCGCGGCAACGGGCCGCGAAAACGCGCCCGCACATCGTCCGGGATCGGTTGCCACACCGGCCGGTCGCGAATCGTGGCCACGTAGTCGATCATGTCATCGAGCATCCGATGACCCTGGGCACGAAGCTCTTCCCAGCTTTCCGGATCGAGCGTTGCGCTCGGATTGATCTCGGTCGGCACGTCAGGGAATACAGGCTTCACGCCGCATGCTCCTGATGGCGCTGGACGCGACGCTCGAGCATCGCAGCGAAGGCCTCGAATACCAGGCGCATCTGAGGGGCCTTGTAGGGAAACAGCTCTGGCGAATCCATGTTATGGACCACGGCGGTATTGTCCGCTTCGAAAATCAGCAGCTCGCCACGCTGGTTTTCCGCGCAGTCGATCGTGAAATAGTCGAGGCCGACAGAATCGGCCATTGCCGTCAGCGCGGCGCGGTGGCGGCGCGCGAAGCCCAAGTCGAAGGTGCGCATGAAGGTGGCTTCTTCAAGCCGCTTCTCGGCGCTATCAGACATTCCAGCGTTGAGATACCAGATATCCCAGCGGTCGGCGACCGCCATGTGGCAGGCATAGGGCCTGCGATCGATCAACGCCACCCGATATTTGCGAAACAGGCCGTCGGCGCTGGCATAGTCGATGAAGCGGGCGACGAAGAATTCCTCTTCCTCGCGCTGCGCCAGATAGCGCAGGACGGCTTGGGGATCATCGACCTTGGCGAGCCCGACACCGGCATGCGAGCCGCGCGGCCGGACGATCAGCGGCAGGGCGAGCTCGGCGTCGATGTCGGCGGGCAAAAGATCGGACTGCGCCAGTCCGGTCAACTGCCGACGGCTGACCGCGACGGTCGCGGGAATCTCAAGACCTTCGATGCCGCGCAGCAACCGGTGCAGCTTGTCGCGATCCAGATGCGCGACCAGCCGCGGCGGGTTCAGCATCGGTCGCGGCCAGCGCGCGGCGACCTGATCGATCTGATGCAGTGCATCGCGGCATTCCTCGGAATCGGAGGCGATCACGATCGCGACGTCATGATCCGGCAGCGGCGCCGGCAACTCGGTCCCGCCGACGACATAGAGCGTCAACAGCTCGAATTCGGAATGCTGCAGCAGGAATTCGATCGGCGTATTGCCGCCCATATCGATCGCCGCGGCGAGCGCCAGAACGCGCAGCCTCGGGCTTGCCGCCGAACAGGGGTTGCGGAACAGGCGATGGCAGGAGAGCACTTCCGCCTGTATCGCCATCCCCGCCGGCTTGTCACCCAGGAGTTGCACGATCAGCGACAGGTCGAGTCCATCGCCCGCATGGGCGGTTCCGGCGGCGATCTTGGCGACCAGTGCGTCGCGCAGCGGACGCAGGTCGGCCCCGTTGAACGCCATGGTCGTGATCTCGGCGAAGCCGATTCGATCGGCGCAGGCGCCTGACGGAAGACCTGACCGATCGGCGCATTCAAGCTTCATTGATCGTCTCGACAACATCAATCGCGTTCCCCTGCTTCACCAACCACTCGATCTTCGCGACCACGGCGCCGACCCGATCGATTTCGCGCCGCAGATTACCCCGCGCAACATCCGGGTCCGGCGACCACGCTTCCGTCACCAGCCGCGCGCCGGCGCAGATGCGCAGCGCCGCCGCCGGCTGCCGGTTCACCTCGCCGAGCGCAACCGGCTGACCGATCAGACAGGGCTTCGCTGCCAGTTCCGGGAATTCGGCGCCGCGTGCGGGCGCCGCGATCCCGACATCCCGGGCCAGCGCGCGATAGATCGCGCGGCATTCGCCCGGCGAGAAGACCCGATCATCCCGGGTGACGAGAAAGGGAAAGATCGAAGGCAGCGCGAGTTCGTCGTCGTCGTCGCCGGCTTGCCGCAGCCCCTGCCGCAACGACAGCGGCTTGAGCGATCGCGAGGCGGCGATCCGGCGCTGTACCGCCTTGCTGAAGGTCGCAAGCGCCAAGCGACGAAATTCGTCCGGCACCGCGTAATAGGCGCGAATTTCCGCAAGTGCGGCTTCCCAGCGCAGCCATTGGCCGAAATTGGCCCGGACCGGGAAACGCGCGCGCAGGCTGGTCCAGCGGATTGGCCAGTCGCTGCGGCTGGTGTAGTCGCACAGTCCCGTTTCCGCGCCGGTCGCGTCGATCGAAGACGCAAGACTGCGCGGCACCAGCAAGGCGCCGCTGAAGGCCGGCCCGGTGAAGAATTTGGAGCCGGTGATCATGACGATATAGCCGCGCTCCAGATATTTCCGCAGCCGCGGGCGACCGAGCCGCATCTGACAGGCATCGACCACGACCTGCACCCGCCCGGGGAAGCGCCGCGCCAGTTCATCCAGGCACTGGTCACTCGGGGCGCGCCAGCCGAACTTCGAGGAATCCATGATCTGAAGCAGCACGCCGCTGCCGTTCGCGATCGACTGTTCGACCGCGCGCAGCACCCGCGCGTCGGTTTTGGCGATCGAGCACAGCCCGCCATTGCCCTCGCGCCACGCGAGCCCGATGCTGGCCACACCTTCGGCAAGACCTTCGATCGGCTCGCCCTTCGGCACCGCGGTGCCGTTCGCCGTGGTGTCACCGAAATGGCGGCCGCGTGCGGTATAAGCGGTGCCGCTGCCGGTCTGATCGGCGGCCACGATCAGTGTCGTCAAGGCCGGACCGAGCAGCGCCCGCGCCAGGTACAGCGCCTGCAGCTGCGCGTCGGTGCCCGAGGGCGAAAACACCACTTCAGCATCTTGTGGCGATAGCGCAAGCGATGCCTTCAATTCGTCGCGCATCGCTTCCTGGCGCGCATCGAACGCTGCCTCGAGGCCATCCGCAATCGCCGCCTGCATCAAGGCCTCGCGCGCCTCGCCGGCGCGACGATAGGCCCGCCGCGAAATCGAGGTCGCGGTGCAGGAGGCAAAGCTCAATAGGTCCGGGCATGGCGACGGCCGGCAGCCATAGCCGTTGACCCGCGTCGCCGGGTCGATCCGAATCCGGGGATCGCCGCCGGTCACGAGCAGGCGGTCCAAGGGCGCGAACAGGTCAGCCAGCGTCCAGCCCGCCGGATCCTGGCCAATCGCATCGCACGCCGCGAGCAACCGGGGCAAGGCGCTCACCGCCGACACGGGTTCAGGCCGCATCCGCTGCGCTGACCGGCGCGGCAAATTGCGAGGCGATATCGCCGTGGAAAACCGACGGTCCAACGTGATCGAGCTGGCTCTGCAGATCGGCCCAGATCTCGCCGCCGAGGTCGGTCCAGCGTTTGCAGAAGGCAAAATCCTCGCTGAGATAGGTCCCGGTCTTGGGATCGATCAGGCATTCGAACAGCGCGAAACGGTTCGGACTCCCGGCCAGCGCGTCATGGGAATGCTCGCGGAAGAACTGCAGCCCGCTATAGCCCGGATGTTCGCACATCCGCTCCAGCACGTGACGCCGGATCATCAGGAAGCCGGTTCCGGCGAAGCGCACCCGGGTAAAGCCGTTGACCACCGCGATGCGATCGGGATCATCGATCTCGAGCACATAATCGAGCGCCGCCGACGGCAGATTGCTTTGCTGCGAAGCCATCATCCGCCGGGCCTTGTCCCAATTGACCCGCTTGATCGGATAGACGCCGGCCACCATATCGGCGCCGGACTCGATCAGCCTGAACACCTGCTCCGGCGAAAAGCCGATATCGGCGTCCACGAACAACAGATGCGTCGCGGTGGGATCGTCGAGGAACAGCGTCACCAGATTGGCGCGCGCCCGCGTGATCAGCGCGTCGCCGTCGCGCATCTGGATCTTCAGCTCCAGGTTGGACATCGCATGCACCGCCCGCTGCAGGCGGAAGATCGAGCTGGCATAGAGGCAGGAAACCTGCCCGCCAAAGCACGGCGTCGCCACCACGAGTTGAATTTTGTCGGACATCGATGCGCTCCGAGGTGATGAACCGTGGCCCTGGGCCGTTACCAAGCAGTAAACAGACGTGGTTAACGAAAACCTAACCCGAGGGCCGGATCGGCGTCGGCCCGTGTTCTGACCGTCATTCCGGGGCCGCGGAGCACGAGCCCGGAATCTTGTCGCTGGATTTCCGGGTTCGCGCGAAGTGGCGCGCCCCGGAATGACGAGGATACGTCGCGTCAGAAACCAATATCAGCCGACCGGTAGATATTTGGTCAGGGTCAATTGCGAGAGCATCGAGGTGGTCTGGTAGGAGGCCGACAGGCTGGTCTGCAGCGCCAGGATCTCGCTCGCGACCTGGTCGGTCGAAACCGTCTCGGTCTGGTCGATCAGGTTCTGCAGCGTCGACTGGCTCTGGGTCTGCCGGGCCTGGGCGTCCTTCATCGTGACCTGCGCGGTGGCAAGATCCGACTGGATATCCTCGATGCTCTGCTGCCCCGTCTTCGGCGAGAGATTCTGCGCAACGCTTTGCGAAAGCGCGGTCACCACCTGGCTGGCGATCGGATTGGTCGGCGATGTGGTGACCGCGGAATACACCGCGAGGTTCTGCAGCTGGGAGCGGATCGACTGCTCGTCAGCCTGCATGCCGTATTGGACCGTCACTGACGTGTCGACCCGGGAGGTCAAAGACGAGCGCGCCGAGCCCGCGGGGCCTTGATTGCCGGTGTACCAGGAGGCGGTATTGGCCGGCGTGCCGCTGACCAGCGAGGTCGCCGTATTGTAGGGCGGTCCGGACACCCGCAGCGGCGTCAGGGTGCCGGAGATGGTGGACCCGAAACCGAGCGCGGCCATCGCAGACGGGTTGGAACTCGTGATACTGAGGTCCGGGGCGTCGTCGGTATGCAGGGTGATGGTGCCACTGCTGGCGGTAGAAGTGATGGTGGAGGGAGTCGACGTTCCAGTGATCGAGTCGATCTTGCTCAACAAATTCTGGACGGTGGCGGTGGCGGGATCGATCTGGTTGGCGCCGGTGCCGAACGTAATCGAAGTGCCATTTACGGTGATGGTGTCGCCGGCCGTAAATCCTTCGGATGACAGGGTATTCGCGACATTCGCGGTTGAGAGGCTGCTGACGGCGCTTCCCGTCGCCGTCCCGGCCGAGAAGAAATCGTTGCCGGCCTGGGTCGCCGACGACGCGACCAGCGAGGTGTTGGCGAGATTCCAGACCGCCCCAGCCAGCGCCGTCTTGAGGTTGCTGGTAGTGACCGCCGTCGATGGGGCAACCGGGGGGACGGCGGTCGGTTTGCCCGGATCAATCAGATAGCTTCCGCTGGGCGGCGGATTGGTGGTTGTGGCGGTCAGGGTGATCTGCTGGGTGGTGCCGTCGGGCAGTTTGAACGAGAAGCTGACCTGGTCGCCGCTGGCGGGTTGGGTGGTGAGGCTCACTGAGCCCACGGCCGGAGAGCCGGCGGGTCCGCTGGTCGTCACGGCCGTCCCGGTTGCGGACACGGCGCTGAGCTTGAGCCCGAAGGGCGAGCTGTCGCCGCCGAGCTGAACCGAGGTCGTCGTCGGCGAGGCAATCGCCACACGGCCGAGGCTGACTGGAAGCGCCCCGATCGCCGTGGTCAGCGCCGCGCTGAGGTTGCCGGCGGTGGTCGCCGTCGATGGGGGGACTGTTTGATCGATCCCAAAGGTTCCCGTAGCGGGAGGACTGGTAGGGTTCGTTAGAGCCGTCAGCTGAATCTGTTCAGGGGTGCCGTCGGGCAGGTTGAACGAGAAATTGAACTTGTCGCCGTTGAGTGGCTGGGTGCTGAGCGCCACCGATACCGCGGCCGGCGATCCCGTGGGGCCGGTGACGGTCGCGGAAGAGCCGGTCGAGGAGGCGCCGGTAAGCGTGAACGCGAACGGGGAACCGGTAGCATTGCCGGTGACCTGTACCGAGCTTGCTGTCGGTGAGCTGATCACCGCGCCGCTGAGACCGCTGGCGCCGATCGTGGTGGTACCAAGATCGGCCTGCTCGCGCTGGGCAATCACCTGCTGCAATCCGGCCTGGGTGGTGGTGCCGTTGATGATCGTATTGTACGAGGCCACCGACGGCGTGTTGACCGCGCTGCCGGAGAACAGATAGCTGTTGCCCGACTGGGTATTGAGAATGCCGAGCATCGATGCGAGCTGCGCGCTCGCGGTCTGCTGCCCGATCGACTGTCCGGCACTGTTCAAGGTTGTCGAGGAACCGTTGGCGCTGTTCTGCACGGTGTTGCCGATATCGGCCAGCGACTGCAGCGCGGTGTTGGCGACGCCGATATTGGTGTTGATATTGGTCATGGCATCGCTGTAGCCGGAAATGCTCGCCAGCTGCGAGCGCGCGGCGATGGCAAATCCCTCGTTGACCCCCATGCCGGCATAGGTGGTGGATTTTTCCCCGGTCGTGATCTGCGACTGCAGCACCGTCAGCTGATTCTTGAGCGCCTGCACCGACTGGTTGAGAGTGGCCGAGGTGCCCGAACCAATACCTAGGATAGTCATTTCGATAACCTCATACTTGGGCCTGCAACAGGGTATTCATCATGGTCTGCACCACGCTCATCACATGCGCGCTCGCCGCGTAGTTGTTCTGGATCGCGATCAAATTCGACATCTCGGTATCGAGGTTGACTCCGGAGGTGGATTGCATTTTCTGCTGCAGCGCATTGACGACGACATCCTGGCCCTGCTGCAATTGGGTCGCAGACGTCGATGCGTTGCCCTGCAGGCTGAGAAACTGCTCCAGGTAATTGGAAATTGTGCCATTGAGCGGCGCGGCCGCGGTGCCGAGACCGGTCTGCGGCGAATAGTTGAAGGTCGAGGACGTCAGCTGCGAATACAGAAAATCGGAGCGCGTGGTGTCGCCGGCCTGCGTCGGCGGCGACGTGCTATAGTTCGTCAACAGCGATGGATTGGCCACCACAGCGGGATTGACGATGATCCGTCCGGCATAGCCGGTCTGCTGCGCGCCGGTCGACGTGATCGCCCCCGTGTAGGACGAGTTGCCGTCGGTGAACAGGGCCAGCTGCGCATTGCCATTGGCCGTCGCCGTGGCCGTGGCCGTGGTTGTGACCGAGGCCGAATTGACCGTCGCCGCGCTGGCGGTGAGGATGCTGAGCGTCGATCCGGACTGCGAAAACTGCAGACCGGCGCTCAGCAGCGCCGTATTGGAGTTGAGCTGCGACCCGATCGATGGCGGCCCGGTAAGATTGACCCCGATCACGGGATTGTTTGGATTGCCGCCGGGATTGGACAATGGCAGCACGGTCGAACTATTGACCCCGACGATGGTGACATTGTGCTGGGTATTGCTCGCATCGGTATAGGTGAAATTGATGGTGTTGCCCGGCTGCAGGTTCGCCGTATTGACCGTGAACCCGGCATTGGGCGTCGTGACGGCGGTGCCGGCGGTGGTCTGGTTCGACAGCGCGGTGGAGATCGACGCGGCCAATTGATCGACCTGGGCCTGCGCCTGCACCAGGGTCTTGTCGCGCAGGGTCAGATCGGCGCCGATCTGGCCGGAACTGATCGAGCCATTGGCGATCAGATCGACGCTGGAGCCGTTCGGCAGCGTCGCCGTGATGGTGCCTTCCGTCGACAAGGCCGGATTACTGTTCCATGCCGAATTGGCGTTGAGCGTGCCTTGCGAGTTGAATGACAGGGTCGCGGTCTGGGCGCCGACCAGTTGGACGCCGTTGGTCGTGTAGATCGTGGTCTGGTTGTTGCTGTCATTGGAGACGCGGATATCCATCAGTTTCGACAGATCATTGATCGCCGAGTCGCGCTGGTCCGACAGCGTCGCGGCCAACGGATCGGTTGCGCTGACGCCCTGCAACTGGGTATTGATCTTCGCGATCGAGGCGATGTCGGTATTGGCCTGGGTGACCGAGGTCGCGATGTCCTGCTCGGCATTGGAGCGCAGCGTCTGGATGCCTTGCGTGGTGGAATTGAGCTGCTGCGCCAGCGATTGCGCCGCCGTCACCGCCGTGATCTGAGCGGACGAACTGCCCGAGGTGGTGGAGAGTGATTGCAACGCCGTGGTGAAACTGGAATAGGAATTTTCCAGCGAACCGGTCGCGCCCGGCGTGCCATAGACCGATTGCAGCTGTGTCAGCACGCTCGCCATCTGGTCGGCATAGGCGCCGCCGGAGGTTTCAGTGCGTAGTTGCGTCTGAACGAACTGGTTGAGCGAACGGTTGACGCCGACCACATCGACACTGGCGCCCGTGGTGCCACTATAGGTTTCGACCTGGTCAACGCCTTCATCAACATAGCCGGGGGTCTGCGAATTGGCGATATTCGCCGAGATGATCGAGAGCGCGGCCTGGTTGGCCTGCAGGCCCGCCATGGTCGTCGCGAGCGCGGATCCCAAGCTCATAATGGTTGCCTCATGTCAAATGCTGCCGATCGTTTCGTCAACGCAGGACGTTCAGGAGATCCTGAACCATGCTGTTGGCGGTGGTGATGACCTTGGTATTGGCGGAATAGGCCTGCTGGGTAATGATCAGCTTGGTGAACTCGGTGGCGATGTCGGTATTCGAGCCTTCCAGCGACGAACCGGCGATGGCGCCCGAGGCGCCGATGATCGCGTTGCCCGATTGCTGGGTCGCGGCATAGGCGTCGCCGTTCAGCGCCTGCAGATAGTTGGTGCCATTGAAGTGCGATAGCGTCACCGACGCCAGATCGAGATTCTGCCCATTTGAAAACGTGCCGACCACGAGGCCGTCATTATTGACCGCGACCGACTGCAACTGACCAGCGGCATAGCCGTTCTGCGTCACTGAATTGATGGTCGCGGTGCCGCCGGCGCTGGCATATTGCGTCAGGCTGCCCGAGCCGACGTTGAAGGAAACGGCTCCGAGCGTCTGGGTGCCGACCTGTACGCCGGATATCGTGATCGCGGGCGTGGTCGGATTGGTCATCGCGCCGGTGGAACTGAAGGTGAAATTCTGGCCGACATTGGTCCAGCCGACTTGCGTGCCGGTGGCATTCGCATTGTTCTGGTAGAACAGGTTCCAGGTATTGGTATGCCCTGCGCCCAGCGCCGCTGAATCGGTCTGGGCCCAGCGCAACTCCAGATTGACGGCGTTTCCGGTTTGATCATAGGTCGTCACGGCGCCGCCGCTGATCGACTCGTTCAGGAACGCCGTCTGGTCGTTGCCGTTGACACCTATCACGCTCGCGCCTGCCTGGTTCGTTTGAGTTGTTACGGGCCTGCTGACGGTAGTTCGTGCCACGGGGTAGCCGCTTGGGATATCGGCGGTGGCGAGCCCTAGCCCGGCCAGGGCGGCGGTGGCGTTAGCGGTGCCGCCGGCAATGCTGAGGCTGGCGGTGGTTCCGGTGTTCAACGTGATCTGGCCGCTGGCGTTGACAGACGAGGAGAAGCCTGCGGCCGTGGCTCCGCTCAAGCCATCGATCTTGGACAGCAAGGTGGCGACATCGTCGTTCACGCTGATCTGATTGGCGCCCGCGGCAACGCCCGAGACGAAGGTGAGGGTCTGACCATCCACCGTGATGGTGTCGGGCGTCGTCGCCGAGAATGCCGTTGTCAAACTCGACAATGGCGTACTGCCGCTCATGGTACCGCTCGTGATGACCCCGGCGCTGGTCGAGGTCGCGGTTGCGTTGGTAAAACCCGAGGCCGCCGTGAGCGTCGGGTTGACGGTGAAATCAAGCGGATTGAGGCCGCCAGCCGCAGTTATGGTGCCGCTCGCCGCGCTGCTGCTGATCGCGGTGGTCGGGGTCGAAGGCAAATTGGCGGCATAGTCGATGGTCGAGGTGGTCTGCGCCGGAATGAAATTGTTCTGGAACTGCAGCACCTGCGGCACGCTGCCGGTCACGTTGCCGGTTTTCGGATCGACGTTTTCGCCCATCAGATAATAGCCGGCGCCGTTGACCAGATTGCCAGTGGCGTTGAGCTGGAAATCGCCGCGGCGGGTATAGTCGGTGACGCCGTTGAAGGTCGGCACGTTGTCGACGATCCCGCTGGGCTGCTGCACCGAAAAGAAGCCGTCGCCATTGATCGCCATATTGGTGGCGACGGTAGTCGACGAGACGGTGCCCTGGGACGTGATGGTCGATTGCGAGGACGCGATCACCCCGCCGGCGACCTGCTCGCTCGGCGATGCCGCACCGGGAATCAGATCCTCAAAGGAGGTGTCGATGCCCTTGTAGCCCGTGGTGGAGGCGTTGGCGATGTTGCCCGAAATGTTCTGCAAGGCGAAGGATTGCGCCTGCAGGCCGCTCACCGCAGTGGTGAGCGCGTCAAAGATACCCATACCGTCGTCTCCACATTCGATGACCGCGGCGCTGTGGCTCGAAGCCATGGCCGCCCTCGAAGGGGACTATCGCAAGCGCCATGCCAGCAACTTGCGGTTAACGATATCAATCAGTTAAACGAAAAGCCCCGGCCTCCAGCACCGGGGCACAATTGCCGGCGGGCAAGTATTGCCGGCAAAAATCGCCTCAAGTGGCCGACGGCGCCGCCGGATGGAAGGTGAGCGCGAAGCCGTCCATGCAGTAGCGCAGACCGGTCGGCTTCGGCCCGTCGTCGAACACATGGCCGAGATGGCCGCCGCAGCGGCGGCAATGCACCTCGGTGCGCAGCATGCCGAAGGTGCGGTCCGAGGTCTCGCCGACGGCCTTGTCGAGCGGCTGATAGAAGCTCGGCCAGCCGGTGCCGCTCTCGAATTTCGTCTCCGAGGAAAACAGCGGCAGATCGCAGCCGGCGCAGGCGAACACGCCCTTGCGATGCTCCTTGAGCAGCGGGCTGGTGAACGGCCGCTCGGTGCCTTGATTGCGCAGGATGTCATATTGCTGCGGCGTCAGCTGCGCGCGCCATTCCGCATCGGTCTTCTCGATCTCGAATTTTTCCGCGGCCTTTTCCGCGGCCGTGGCCGGGCTGGCCCGCAACCAGCGGAAAGCGGCCAGCCCGAACAGGCCGGCGAGGGAGGCGAGCAGGATACGGCGGTCAATCATCGGGGGTCTCCGTCCCAGGCGGGATCATGGTGGCTTCGCAGATATCTACGGGAGGTCGGCGGCCGAAGTTACACCGATCGGCGCAAAAATTCTCACTTTCTTGCGAGCCCAGACTTCAAGGCGTGCCCGCGGCTTTGCCGGTATCGGCGGCTGCCGCGGCCGGCTCGGGCTCTGGCTCAGGCTCTGGCGCATCGGCCGGCGATGAGGCGCTGCCGGCGAGGCGATTGGCCTCGGCCAGCCGCGCCTCCCGCAACAGCTCGGCGTCGCGCACCCGCTGCCGGTAACGCGCCAACCTGCCGGCAATTGCCGAGCTGCCGCGCGCCCATTGTCCGATCGCGTAGCCGGCGACGCGGCCGGTGGCGCCGCCGGCCCAGACCAGTTCAAACGGCGAAAACAGCCGCCAGCGCTCATCGCCCCACAGGATGCTGCGGGCAATCAGCTGGCCGGCAATCGCCGTGGTGTTCAGACCCTGACGCCCGAACCCGCTGGCCACCCACAAGCCGCGGCGCAACTGGCCGATCTGCGGCATGCCGTGCACCGTCATGCCGACGCCGCCGCCCCAGACCTCGGCAATCCCGACCCGTCCGAGGCGGGGAAACACGCTGCGGATGCGGCGGGCGATGCGGCCTGCAAATCGTTCCGGACGCGCCGCCCAGGTGGTTTCCGGACTGGCCCACAGCAGCCGATCGCCCTGCACCACCCGGAAATGATCGATGCCGTCGCTGTCGGTGACCGATCCCGTAAAGGCGATGCTTTCGGCCAGCCGTTCGCCAAGCGGCTCGGTCAGCGCGGCGTAGCGCCAGACCGGCAGCAGGGTTTCCGACAGCCGCCGCAGCGGCGCGCCGAGATGGATGTTGCCGGCGAGCACGATATGCGAGGCGCGCAGCCTTGCCTGTGGCGTGACGATGCGCTTGCGAATGCCCGAGGCATCGATGCCGACCACCGGCGTATCCTCGAAAATCCGCGCGCCCGCCCGCAGCGCCAGCGCGGCCAGCCCGTGCAGATAGGCGCGACCATCGATCTGAAACGCCCGCGGATAATAGACGCCATGAAAATAGCGATCGGTCTTGAGCGCTTCGCGCACGCGTTCGATCTGCCAGCCTTCCACCTCGGTGTCGAAATCCTCGCCGAACATCTGCAGCCGGCTGATCAACCGGTCGCCCGCCTCGATGTTGGACACTTCGAGCGCGCCTTCGCTGAGGCCGATGCCCGGCATCAATTCCTCGGTCGCATGGGCCCGCACCCATTCGGCGCCTTGCTTCGACAACGCCCAGAGTTCGCGTGTATCCTCAAAGCCTATGCGGGCGATCAGTTCGCTGATCGGAACGCCGTAGCCCGGCATGACCGTGCCGAGTTGTTGGCCGGACCCGCTCCAGCCGATGTGGCGGCCTTCCAGCACCGCAACGCTGGCGCCGAGCCGCGCCGCCTCCAGCGCGACGGTCAGGCCGGCCAGCCCGGCGCCGACGACGGCGATGTCGACATCGAGGTCGAAGGTCAGCCGCAAGCGCTCCGGCGGCGCCGCCGTCTCAGGCCCGTTGGCCGCGGATGTGGAAGGAGCACGCATCTCGGTTTCTTGTCGGTTTCTTGAATACCTGGTCAGCCGGGCTTGACCGCGCCACGCTGTGCGCGATCACAGCCGGGCTCGCGCCGCATCGCCGCGCGCAAAGTTCGGATGGCAGGGGACATCTGCAAATTGTGATTCCAGTGCGATAGGGCTGCAGAAGTTCTCTTGACGGACCAGGGCCGAAGGTGAAGAGAACGTCTGAACCAGGCCGAGCCTCAGGATGTACACCAATCCGCGCACCTGAAGCGAATCGAGATTGCGCCCATGCGCCGTTTGCTGCTGCTGCGTCATGCCAAGACCGAAAACGAATCGCCCTCGGGCCGCGATCGGGATCGCCGGTTGGACGAACGTGGCCGCGGCGACGCTGCCCTGCTCGGCCGCTTCATCGGCCGACACATGCTCTTGCCCGAGGCCGTGCTGGTGTCGCCGGCGACAAGGGCGCATCAGACCTGGGACGTCGTCCGGGAAAGCCTTGCCGAGCAGGGCGCGGCACCGGACGCCGAACTGCGGCCGGAGCTGTATGGCGCCGACGCCACTCTACTGCTGCTGGCGATCCGCGGCGCTGCGCTGACCGATCCGACCGGCCTGATGCTGGTCGGGCACAATCCTGGCCTGCATGAATTGGCGCTGATGCTTTGCGGTAGTGGCGACGACGCGGCGCGTCAGGCGCTCGCCGACAATCTGCCGACCGCGGGACTTGCGGTGTTCGAATTCGACAGCGATGATTGGGAAGATGTGGCATTCCGCCGCGGACGGCTGGTCCGCTTTGTCAGCCCGAAGCTCTTGAAGCTGGCGCCGGACGATTGAGGCTGGCTCGCCGTCCAGCCGGGCGCGGGAGAGGTTCAGGCCGGCCACGGCGCGATGAAACCTCTCGCCAGATAGGGTTCGATCTTGTCCGATTCGGCCAGCACAAGCCGGCGGAATTCCGGATCGGTGTGCCAGAGCGTGCGCGGTGTCGCAAAACCGTCGACGGTGAGCAGCATTTTTTCAACGTCCGGCCAATGACGATGGAGCGTCATCGGATAACGGCGCGCCGTCCAGCTGTTGCCGAGACAGATCACGCTGCGGATATTGGCAAGCCCGATCGCGGCTTGCAGGATCGGCAACGAAAACATGACATTTTCGCCGGTATTCATGGCCCGGTGTTCCTCCAGGATGCGTTCGGACGGAATACCGCGCGCCACCATCACAGCCTTGATGATCGCGCATTCGGAGCGCTCCGAGCCCGCGGTAACGCCGCCGCTGACGATCGACCATTTGAAAAACCCGGCCTGCCAGAGATCGAAGGCGGCGTCGGCACGGCGCGCCACTCCCTCGCGGGAGCCGAATACAAACAGCAGATCGGCCGGTCTGAGCGGTGTGCTGATCAAATGCCTGGCGCTGATGTCGGCGATTTCCTGCGCGGTCGGCTGTCGGTCAGATCGATCATCCACGGTCCGCCTCGCCTGCCCTGCCCAAGGTCCTGCCTGCCAAAGGTTTTAAAGGGATGATGAACACAGGTGAAGGCTGCGCGAAGTCACATTTGGTGACGCCGGGTTGCAGTCGCGGACGGCTACGGCAGCAGCGCCGCCGGCAGGCGATCATAGCTGTAGGCCCGCGGCCGGTTGCGCCAGACGAAGCCGCCGACCTGCCAAGCGAATAAAGCGGCGAAGCCGACCAGAAACAGCGCGCCCGGCCATTGCTGCGTGGCGACCGCGCGCACGAATAACGCCGACATCGCGATCGCCACCAGGCTGAGCAGGATCATGGCGATGCGATAGATCGGGGGCCGCAGGCCGCCGAGCAGCACCGCCGGACTGCCGGCCTGCCGCATCCGCGCATGCAGCTCGGTGATGAAAGCGCGGTAGTCATGATCCTGCGGCGCCATCAGCGCCGCGGTCTGCCAACTCGTGGACAGAATCGTCAGCCGCAAGCCGTCGCTGGTTTCGAGATCGGCGCGGAAGCGGCGCGACTGCATCGATACCGGCCGATAGGACAAACGCACCGCGGCGATCCCGGCATAGGGCCACAGCCCGGATCTGCCGGCGAGATGCCACGAGAGCCCCTTGTCGGTCAGCTCGAAACCATGCGCGATCCCGATCAGCGAAGCCTTGTAGGCGTAACGGATCGTCGGCGCCGGCGGCGCCGCTATCGATGCGTCGTGCTGCTGCGGTCTCGGCAAATCCAATCCATCCCTCTGCGGGCCGCAGTTCGGCCCTGAACTGCTGTTGACGTGCTGCTGCGCCGGCTTGCACCGCGCGGCCGCCCTATCCTACAAGCGGCGCATGGCTGAGACGACCGCTTTCCCGCGCCACCTGATCCTCGCCGGCGCCATGGTGTCCGGCGTGCTGCTGGCGATCGCCATGCACATGCTCGGCGCGCGCTATGGGATCAATCTCGGTGGGCTGTGGCGGTCCGACGCGGGCGACTTCATGCCCGCGGGCGCGGCGCTGGCGTGGTGGCTGATCGCCGGCGTCGGTTTTTTCGGCGGCTATTTCACCGCGACCCTGATGGATAGCGCGGTGTCAGGGCAGATTCCGCAGCGCATGCGACAGTTCCTGGTCGTCGTCGGTGTTCTGGTGCTGGCGGGTGCCGGCCAAGTCGCCTCGGCGCCGTCGCCGATACCGACCGTTTCAGGCGTGCTCGCCGGTCTCGCGGCGCTGTGCCTCGGCGGCGTGATGGCGTTCTGCGGCGCCTCTTTTGCGCTGCGAAGGGGTGAGCCGAAACGGCCGCCGCGGCCACGACCTCAGATCCGGCAAGCCGAAACGCCGCGCGGGACTGGCCCGCGCGGCGCTGGGTAGCTTGTAATGGCGGGCGTCAGCTCGCCGCGCGCAGATTGACCCGGCTTTCGGCCATTTTGGTCAATTTCTGGTCGGTCGCCTTCTCCTCATCGAGGGTTTTCTGCAGCAGGCTCACACAATCGCTGCGGCCGAGCTGGTTGGCCCACGCAATCAGACTGCCATAGCGGGTGATTTCGTAATGCTCGGCGGCCTGCGCGGCATTGATCAAGGCGGCATCCAATACCGACTTGTCGGCGACCTCGCCGGCCACCTCGTCGGCCTCCTCGATAATGCCGTCAATCGCCGGGCAGTCCACGCCTTTGGCCTCGGTGCCATGCATTTGGAATACCTGCTCCAGCCGCTTCACATGGGTCCTGGTCTCTTCGAGATGGGTCAGAAAGCCCTGCTTGAGCTGCTTGTCCGTGGCCTTGTCGGCCATTTTCGGCAGCGCCTTCACCAACTGCTGCTCGGCATAATAGATGTCACGCAATTGATGCACGAACAGATCGTCCATGGTCTTGATGTCCTTGCTAAACAGTCCCATCGTTCGTCCTTCTTCCTGAAGACAGATCGACCCGTGGGTGGTCCGGCCGGCAACGCCGCCCAACACCGATCCCAAGGCCCAATTCAGGGCCAAATCCAAGGCCGCTCGTCGATACCCCCTGGGCTAACCGGATCAGCGCCGGGATGTTCCTGGCGCTTCGACCAACGATTTTGCCGGCGTTGGTCTGGTTTGTGAAAGATCTGACGCGTTCGGGCAGCCGGCTGACCGCTGGCGACGCGGCGCGCGTGTGCGGCAGTTTGACCTACCGGACTCGAATTCTTCGGCGCTGCCGCTATATCGTTGGCGTGGATCCACCCGAGCGGGTCCGGGTTCAGGCCCGAATGGCTGGTTCGGGTCGACAAGGATTGCACAAAGCCCCGTTTTTAACCTATGGGTCTTCCCATAAGAGCGACCGGCGGCCGCCTGTCCAACCATCGCTTCGACAGAGGCTACCATGTTGCCGCCCCACCGGGAGGACGAATGCAGGGAATGCTGACCACGCTGCGGCGTGGCTTCAACAGACGGATCGGCTGGAAGCGGCTCGGAATACTGGCGAGCCTCCTGATCATCGCCTTTGCGATCACGACGCTGGTACGCACCTTGCGGGGGGTCGATAGCGGTCTGCTGCTGACAGCGCTGACCGACATACCAGCGTACCACATCGCACTGGCCGCGCTGTGCGTGATCGGAGCCTTCTGTACGCTGACGTTTTATGATTTCTTCGCGCTGCGAACGCTGGGCAAGCGGCAGGTCCCCTACCGCATCGCGGCGCTGTCGAGCTTCACCAGCTATTCGATCGGCCACAATATCGGCGCCACGGTGTTTACCGGTGGCGCGATCCGGTTCCGGATCTATTCGGACTATGGATTGAGCGCCGTGGACGTCGCGAAAATCTGCTTCCTGTCCGGACTGACGTTCTGGCTCGGCAATATTTTCGTGCTCGGGATCGGAATGGCGTGGCAGCCGCAGGCCGCCTCGGCGATGGACCAGCTGCCGCCGGCCATCAACCGGCTGATCGCGCTTGGCGGCATTGCCGCCATCATCGCCTATCTGGTGTGGCTGACGCTCGGCAAGAAACGCCGTGAATTGGGCCAGAATGGCTGGAAAGTCGCCTTGCCCTCGGCGCCCCTGACATTGGTGCAGATCGTGATCGGCGTGGTCGATCTCGGTTTCTGCGCGATGGCCATGTATCTCCTGGTGCCGGCCCAGCCGGGCATCGATTTCGTGTCGCTGGCGGTGGTATTTATTCTGGCGACGCTGCTCGGCTTCGCCAGCCATGCGCCGGGATCAATCGGCGTGTTCGACGCCGCGATGCTGGTGGCGCTGCCTGAATTCGGCAGGGAGCAGTTGCTGGCCACGCTGGTGGTGTTCCGGATCCTGTATTTCATGATTCCGTTTGGCATCGCGGTCAGCATCATGGGGATGCGCGAACTTTGGCTCAACGTGGTGGTGCCTTGGCAGGAGCGGCGCCGGCTCAACGATCCCTTCATCGCCCCGGCCGCCATGACCCAGCCGGTCAAGAAGCGAACCCCGCAAGCGCCGGTCAAGCAGCGCACCCCGCAAGGATAAGCGGCCGGCCAAAGGGGCGTCCTGTTCGGATTGTCGCGCCTCTGCTCTTATTTCTGCCCCATCTTTGACGTCAAACCATCCCCATGATGCCGCGTATTGATGTTCGTTGGATGTTCGCCTGCGCCCTGCTCGCGGCCGCATCGGCTTTCGTATCCGCACCGCGTGTGACGGCGCAGACCCCGGCGCTGGCGGCGCCGGATGCGCCGATGCAGATTTCGTGGGAGGTCCGCAACCGCTTCCGGCTGTTTCGCGAAGAGCGCGATTTCCTGCTCCATGCCGAGAGCGGCCGTGGCCGCAGCATTCTGGCATCGGAGCAGGCCCTGGAACTGCAGAGCGACGGCCGCGGCTGGGCCCGCAACAGCGTCAACCGGCTCTGCATCGATCTGTTTGGCCGCATCAGCGAGCCCTGCACCCGCGACAATGTCAAGGAAAGCTACCTCGCGCCGCAGGACCATGCAGTCACGCTGCATCTGACCGGTCAGATCCCGGTCGGCGCCACCTGCGCCTGGTCGTTCGACGATGGCGATGGTCCGCGCCAATCCACCTTCGACTGCACCGAGCCGGTCAATATCCGGGCGCGCTATGGCCGCACCACGGTCGCCAGCGTCGAGGTTTCCAGCGGCCCCGAGGCGCCGCAGCGGCTGAGCACCGAGATCGCCGTCCGCGATCTTTTCATCGCCGGGCTCGGCGACAGCATCGCCTCCGGCGAGGGCAATCCGGATCGCGAGATTGCCTTGGCGGATGAGGGTTTCTGCTTTCGCTCCTATCTTGGAACCGCCGGTGCGCAATATTATCGCCCGAGCCGGGCCGGCTATAAGGGCGGCAGGGCCTGCGAAGCCCCGGAGACGCTGGCGGTCTGGCAGCGCCAGAGCGCGCTGTGGTTCAATTCCCCCTGCCATCGTTCGCTGTACTCTTATCAGACCCGCACCGCGCTCGCGCTCGCGGTCCGCTATCCCCACATCGCAGTGACCTATCTGCCGCTGGCCTGCACCGGCGCAACCATCGCCGACGGGTTGTTTGGTCCGCAACGGGCGCGGGAATGCCCGCCGACCAAGGCCGGCGCCACCTGCGCGGGCACGGTCAACGCCCAATTGCCCGAATTGCGCGATGCGCTCGCTGCCGCAAGGCGGAGGCAGCCGGATCGCAAGCTCGATCTGATCCTGCTGTCGATCGGCGCCAACGACATCAATTTTTCCGGACTGGTTGCCGATGTGATCGTCGACAGTCCGACCGAGCGCGTGCTGTTCAGACGCAGCGGCATCATCGGATCAGTCGGCGATTCCCGGGACAGCCTGGCACGGGTGCTGCCGCAAAGCTTCGCCCGGCTCCGCGACGCGCTGAAACCGTTGGTTGGCTCCGACCTGTCGCATGTGGTGTATGTGTCCTACGCCAACCCGGCCTTGGCAGGCTCCGGCGTGCCATGCCCCGGCGGACGCGCCGGCTTCGACGTTCATCCCTCGTTCAACCTGCAGCCGGACCGGCTGGCCGCGGTGTCGAGCTATGTCGATCGCGAATTCCTGCCGCAGCTGAAGGCGCTGGCGCTGTGCCAGTCCGGGGTGTTGTGCCGTGATCCCGGCAGCGACCGCATGACCTTCGTCGATTCCCATCAGCCGCTGTTCGGCGATCACGGCTTCTGCGCCCGCGCCGACAGCGATCCAGCCTTCGACCGCGCGTGTTTTTCCCCGACCGGCGAGAGTTTCGATCCGGACATTGTCTCTGCCTCCAGCCAGCCTTTGCTGTGCGGCCACGGGGCGTCGGAGTATCGCGCCTACCTGCCCCGCGCGCGCTGGATTCGCGATGCCAATGACAGCTATTTCGCGGCGATGACCTATCCGCAGGGATTGCCGGCATCGAGCCAGCCGGCCGATATTCATGATGCGACCTGGGGCGTTCTCTCCGCTGTCTATGGCGGCGCCGTGCACCCCTCGGCCGAAGGCCATGCCGCGATGGCGGACGCCGCCTTGCCGGCCGCCGCGGCGGTGCTCGAGCTCGATACCACGGTGCCGGACGTGACCATCGAACCATCGGCGCCGCTGCCGACCGCGCCCAGTTCTCAATAGAAACGCGATCGGTGTGCCGATCCCGGCCTGGTTGTCGTCAACCCACGCCGAGTTCCATCAGGATATCGAGCCCGGCACGGATCTCATGGCTTGAGCCTTCGAGGTCGCTGCCCACGGGTTCGAACGCGCCGCCGAGATGACGGGCAAAAAACGCTTCCGCAATGACGATGTAGGAGAGCCGGTTGGCGGGTTTTGCGAAACCATGCCCTTCATCCGGATAAACCACATAGGTCACCGGAATCTGCCTGTCCTGCATCGCGGCCACCATCGTATCGCTTTCGGCAATCTTGCAGCGCACGTCATTGAGGCCGTGAAAGATCAGCATTGGCCGCTTGATGTTGTCGACCCGGTTGATCGGTGAACGCTCGGCCAGGAGCTTGCGCCCTTCCTCGGTACGCGGATCGCCGTAGCTGCGGTACATGAATTCAGCAAAGCCGGCCCAATAGGGCGGCATCGACTCCAGCAAGGTCTGCAGATTGCTGATGCCGACCACCGGCACCGCGCAGCAGAACACCTCCGGCGTGAAGGTAGCGCCGACGAAAGAGGCAAGCCCGCCATAGGACACACCAAAGATCGCCACCTTGTCCTTCTGCGCGATACCCTGATCGACCGCCCAGTCGACCATGTCGATCAGATCGTCATGCATCTTGCGGGCATGTTGTTTTTCGCTCGCTGCCACGAAGGCTTTGCCGAACCCGGTCGACCCGCGATAATTGACCGACAGCACCGCATAGCCCCGGTCGGCCAGCCATTGATGATCGCCGCGGTAGCCTAGGATATCGCGCGCCCAGGGGCCGCCGTGCACGATCAGAACCATCGGCAACGGCGTCGCCGGACGATCGCCGTCGACCTCCGCGGGCAGGGTCAGATAGGAGACGAGGGTCAGACCATCGCGTGATTTTCCGGTGATCGCCTGCATCGGCGCGAGCCGGTAGGGTTTCAATTCGGGCCGGGCGGTGAAGAGTTCGGTCAGGCTCTGCTGGTCGCGATCCAGCAGATGATAGGTGGCGGGCTGCTCGGCGCTGTGGCTCATGATGACCCAGCGCCGACCATCACGGGTCTGGCTTTCAAAATGAAAGGCCTGGCCCTGCAGCTGCGCCTTGAGCAGCGCCAGCTCGGCGTCGACCGCAGGCGTCAACGCCGTCCATTCCTGCCGCCCGGGATCGATGCAGACCGCCTCGGGCTCGAAGGTCCGGGCATTGAAGATCGCGCCGGTGACGTCCGCGCGCTCGCTCTCGAACAGAACCTGCTGCTCGCCGGTCGACCACTCGACCCGTTGCAGGACCGATTTATCCCGCGCAATGGACGACATCATGTGAAGATGCTGGCCGGCTGCGTCAAACATCCAGCTCCAGGTCGTCATGCTGTCTTCGTAGGGCACATCCTGCCAAGGCGTGACCTGATCGCCGTCGAGGCGCCACAGCCGCGCGCCGCCATCTGGTGCGTTGCTGCGGGCATGGCGCGGGCTTAAGCGCCAGTCGAGCCCGATATGCAAAAATTCCTGCTGGTTTTCCCAGATCAGGGAACGCTCGCCGGTCGCCAGGTCCAGCGCGTAGACGTCATGCCAGCGCGGGTCGCGGTGGTTCAGGCCAATGGCGATTTTGTCGGGCACAAGCTGCGACCAATAGGTCGGCAGCGCGCGAATGTTATCAAGCGGCGTGAGATCGCGAAGTTCGCAGCTCCGAGGGTCGACCACGAAAAAATGCAGGTTTTCGTCGCCGTTTTCATCGTTGAGAAACATGATGAAGCGGCCGTCCGGGCTCCAGTCCTGCCAATTGATCGGCCGCCCCTTGGTGCGGGTGACCGGTTGACCGGCCGCGATCGCATCCGAAGGCGACACCCAGACGTTCAACACGCCATCGACCGGGGCAAGCCAGGAGATCGATGCGCCGTCCGGCGACAATTTCGCGCCGAAGAACGTGGGATTATCGAACAGTTTCCGTCGGGGGATCAGGGGGCGCACGGACATGGGCGATGCGCCGGACCCGTTAGCGGCCGTGGCTTCATGCATTTTCGTCCCTCATGTAGCGCTACATGACGTAACGTATACGGGACGATGATACCGGCGTCAAGCCGGTCGATCAATGCGTGCGACCCGCACGTGGGCAACCCGTCACGCCAGGCCGAGGATCGTCAATGCGCCGGACCGGGATGTTTCGGGATGCCGGCCTGCGGCTTGACCACCACGACGGCTGGCGGTTTCTCCGGCGCGGCCAGCGCCGGCAGATATTTGGCAAGCACGGCCGGATCGAGCGTGGTGATTTCCGAATCCGGCAACCGGGTCCAGACCTCATCCTTGCCGAGCAGGGAGATACCCCAATAGCCGCGCATCGTCAGGGTCTGGCCATCGGGGCTGACGGTCATCTTGGCGTGATAGATCTTGCCGTCGCGCGGATCGAGCACGTTGCCGTCCTCATATTTCAATCCGACCCGCTTCATGTCGCGGATGAAGGAGAGCCCGAGCAGCGGCGCATTCTTGCGGTCATCGGTGCATTTGACGCAAGGCAGGTCTGGATCGTCGGTCCGCGGAAAGGTCTTGGCGATCGCGCCCTCGAAGATCCCGTCATGATCGACCACCAGCACCCAAACCACGGGCTTGCCGTCCTCGGTCTTCTGCCATAATCCCGCGGCCGTCGGCTCGGCTGTGGCGGGAAGCGTGCAGGCAATCGACAACAGGAGGCCGGCCAGGATCGGCAATCCCCAACGACGTCTGGATGGAGCATTCCGCATCATCGTCACCTGATCTGTACATCTTGCGAGGGCAACACTATTTGACAACGCCTAAGCCGAGAACATGGATATGATGTGGCGATCATGGGGCATGCCGACGAATCATGGCCGCTGCCCCCTCCGGTCCCCCACAACAGACCGCAACAGGGCCTGGTTCCGAGGGCCGTCGTAGCGCCGCGCCGGGATACGCCTGGAACCGTAACAATAAGCTGAAGCGCCACCCGACCATCCGATCAGTTGACGCCGAGCTTTTTCTGCAGGCTCGACGACGAGGTCGTGTACTGGAACACGAGGCGCTTTTCCGGATAGACATAACGGTGTGCTTTCTGGGCCATCAGCGCGCCTTCATGGAAGCCGCACAGGATGAGTTTCAGCTTGCCGGGATAGGTATTGATATCCCCGATCGCAAAAATCCCGGGCACGCTGGTCTCAAAGGCCGAGGTCTCGACCGGCACCAGATTGTTCTGAAGCGCCAGACCCCAATTGGCCACCGGCCCGAGTTTCATGGTGAGGCCGAAGAATGGCAACATGGTATCGCATGTCAGTTTCGAAACCGCATTGTCGCTGGCCTTGACGATGGCGGCGCTGAGCTGACCTCCCTCGCCTTCCAGGCCAGTCACCTGGCCGATCCTGAGATCAATCTTGCCGTCCGCCAGCAGCGCGCGCATCTGCTCGACGCTATGCGGGGCGGCGCGAAAATCGTCGCGTCGGTGCAACAAGGTGACGCGCCTGGCGATCGGCTGCAAATTCAGGGTCCAGTCCAGCGCGGAATCGCCGCCGCCCACGATCAACAGCTCCTTGTCGCGGAATTGCTCCATCCGGCGCACCGCATAGAACACCGAACTGCCCTCATAGGCCTCGATGCCGGGCACCGGCGGCCGCTTCGGCTGGAACGATCCGCCACCGGCTGATATCACCACCACCTTGCACTCAAACACCTTGCCGGCATCGGTGGTGACGCGAAAGGCCGGATCGCCGATCTTCTCGATCGTGTCGACCATTTCATTGAGGTGGAAGGTCGGGCCAAACGGCTTGATCTGCTCCAGCAGCGCCTCGGTCAGGCCCTGGCCGGTGACCATGGGAATGCCGGGAATGTCGTAGATCGGTTTTTCCGGATATAGCTCGGCGCACTGGCCGCCGATCTTGTCGAGGATGTCGATCAGGTGAACCTTGATGTCGAGCAGGCCGAGCTCGAACACCGCAAACAGGCCGCAGGGGCCCGCGCCAATCATCACCACGTCGGTTTTTATCGCTTCGCTCATATCGCTACTTTTCGGTTGAACTGGGCACAGGCGGATCGGGAATGGAAGCGGCCGTGGTTTCCGGCTGACGCCTGTCTAGCCAACACCGAGCAGCGAGGAAAGCCATAAATTGGCCGGCCGCGTGCCGCAAACTCGTTGCAAACCCTTGCCGCCATTCGACAACTGGGGTGTAAGGGATTTCGTCCAGCCGAGGAAGCCCCGTGAACCCACCCCGCCGTGATGACGCTGTCCTGCGCCTTGAGGATTTTCCCTACCGGCTCACGGACAATGTGCGTTTTGCCGATCTTGATCCGAACCAGCACGTCAACAACGCGGTCTATGCGACCTATTTCGAAACCGGTCGGGTGACCCTGATGAAAGACCCAAGCTACGGCCTGATGCCGAAGGGGCTGGCATGGATCATGGTCAGGCTCGACATCCATTTCCGCGCCGAACTGCGCTGGCCCGGCACGATCGAGCTCGGCCTCGGCGTGGCCCGCTTCGGCCGCACCTCCGTGACCTTCGATCAGGTGGTGTTTTCCGAAGGCCAATGCGTGGCATCAGCGCAATCGGTGGCGGTCCTGATCGACGCCACCAGCCGCAAGCCTGTGCCGCTGACGGAGGAAATCATCCGCAATTTCCAGCCCTGGATGCGGCGCGGAGCAGGAGCGTGATGCGGCGTGCGGCCGCGGTCTTTAGGCCTGCCGCTCCGGCGTCGAGACCACCAGCCCGTCCAGTTCATCGGTCACCTTGATCTGGCAGGACAGCCTGGAATTCGGCCGCACGTCATAGCCAAAATCGAGCATGTCCTCTTCCATCGGGGTCGGCGCGCCGACCTTCGCGCGCCACGCCTCGTCGACATAAACGTGGCAGGTTGCGCAGGCGCAGGCCCCGCCGCATTCGGCCTCGATGCCGGGCACGGCGTTACGGATCGCGGCTTCCATCACGGTCGCCCCGTTCTCGACGTCGATGATGCGGGTTTCGCCAGTGTGGTCGATAAAATGAATCTTGGCCATGGTTGCTCGTGACTACGGAGGAAGGTCCGGCCAGTCCTATAACGGGTCGACTGGCTCCGCGCCAGCGGTCGGGGCACAAAGCTGTGGTGCGGTTTGGCCGCTGGCCACTGAAGCCTGACGGATCAGGACTGACGCAGCCTCGCGGCAATCGCCGATCGCGCCTCTCCCGCGGCTTCACGAAGCTCGGCGAGCGCCCGGGTCGGATCGCAACCGGCGCGCAGGATCGATTCCAGACGGTCGGCGGCGTCACCTACATAACGCGCACCAATAGCGCGGGCTGAGCCTTTCAATTTATGCGCTAGAGCAGCGGCGTCGGCCGGTAACGTGGCGATGGCCGCCATCACGCTGTCGCTCTGGCTAAGAAAAATCGCCAGCACCTGGCGTTCAAGGCTGGCCTCGCCGAGCGTCATGCGTCCGAGATGCTGGAGATCGATCGGCCCGTCATCAGGGGCCAGCGGTGGCGACGGCATCCACACCATCCGTTGCAAGTTAAGCGCATGGCAATCGCCCCAATTTCGGCGCAGGCCGGCCAAATTGCCGTCTTGGTTAACCCTGTCATGGAATGAGTTAATATCCTGTTGCCAGTTGCGCGGCACAACCCAACCTTGGTTTTGCTGGGCTTTTGATCCGAAAGGCGAAACTGGAGGAAGTTTCAGCAACGGTAAATAGTTACGGCATTGTGTTGTTAACGATGATTAAGATTGTATTAAGCGAACCATTTCATTCGCTTCGCCTAGCCAATAGGATGTTTCTGGCTGTAGCACAGGATGACTGAAATGTGGCGCTGCAGCGAACAGGGCATGACACCGGCATCGGGCTTGCGAGGGGCGTTGCGGCACCTTCGGAAGAGACGCGGAAAAGTGTAACAAGGGCTCAGGCTGAACATGGCAAACATTCCAAAGAAGGTCAAAGACCCCACTGAAGTAGCGCTTTCCGCCATTCAGGAAGCCTTGAACATCAGCGATGCCGCGGAGGCCGAGGCACCACGGAATCCGATCCGGCTCGACATACCAGCGCAGCCACCGGGATCGGCATCGACCACAGCCTACGACGACAGCGCCTTTGATACCCGCCCGGGCAGCGACAGGCCGAGCTTCGAGCCCGTCGAGGAGCCCCGCCCCCCGGTCCGCCGCGCCGCCAATGACGACCGCGAAACCATTGGGCAGATTCTTCAGGCGATCCAGAAGGGCCGCCCGGCGCGCAATATCTACCTGCTGGCCACGCTGTTTGCCGGGATCTGGATTCTCGGCGCCGCGCTACTGACCTACAGCTTCCTGCCATCGCTCGAGACGGCGATGGGCCAGGGTGGCGGCATCCTGGCGCTGGCCGGTCTCGGCGCCCTGTTCTTCGCCCCGGTATTGCTGATCTATTTCCTGGCCAGCCTGTCCTGGCGCGGCCAGGAATTGCGCATGATCGCCCAGTCGATGGCCCAGGTGGCGATCCGGTTCTCAGAACCCGAGCTCGCCGCCTCTGACTCGATGGTGACGGTCGGGCAGGCGATCCGCCGCGAGGTCGCCGCGATGGGCGATGGCGTCGAGCGCGCCATCGCGCGCGCCGGCGAACTCGAGACCCTGGTCGCCAACGAAGTCGCGGCGCTGGAACGCGCCTATAGCGACAACGAGGTCCGGATCCGGGCGCTGCTGCAGGATATCGCGCATCAGCGCGACAATCTGGTCGGCCAGGCCGAGCAGGTTCGCAGCGCCATTTCCGGCGTGCAGATCGACCTGCGCCACGATATCGCGCTGATCTCGGACGCGATCGCCTCCCGGGTCGATGAGGTCGCCAAGAGCATCACCGGGGCGCTGGAGGAACGTGGCGCCCATATCACCTCGGCGCTCAGCAATGCCGGCGACAACATGATCCTGGCGCTTGGCGAGCGCGGCGGCGACCTGCTTGATCGGCTCGAGGAAGCCAGCGCCGAGACCACGCGCGCGGTGCTCGACGCCTCCGAGCGCCTGACCACCAGCCTGAACTTCAAGACCGGGCATGTGCACGAGGAATTCGTTGACCTGGCCGACCGTGTCCACGAGATGCTGAACGAGCGGATCGACCGCATCACCAGCGAATTTGAGCAGCGCTCCTCGACCATCGTCGACGGCATTTCCGAGCGCACCGAGCAGGTGCACGATTCGCTGAAGAATTCCAGCGACTCGCTGTTGCTGGAGCTCGAACTGCGCAGCGGCGACCTGGTCGAGAAGATCGAGGAATCCGGCAACCGGCTGGCCAGCAAGATCCTCTCGAGCGGCGACAAGGCCAGCGATTCGCTCGACGTCACCGTGAACGCGCTGGTGGCCAAGGTGGTCGGCCAGACCGAGAACGCCCACGACACGCTGTCCCAGCAGATGAGCGCCTTCGACGAACTGGTGCGCAACCAGGGCAGCGAGCTCGCGGAGAAATTCTCGCGCGACAGCGGCACGCTCGGCGCGCTCATCACCCGCCATATCTCTGAATTCGACCGCACCGTGAAGACCTTCGGCGGCGAGATCGTCGACCGGCTGGGCGAGCGCACCGAGGCGATCGCCGAGACGCTGAAATCCTATGTCGACACCTTCGATACCCGCCTCTCCTCCAATGGCGGCGAGATCACCGCCTCGCTGGACCAGCGGCTCTTGCAATTCGAGACCACGCTCGGCGGCCGGATCACCAGCCTCGACGGCTCGCTGGACAGCAAGATTTTCAACCTGGACAGTTCGCTCGAGCGGAAGATCCAGACCCTGGACACCTCGCTCGAGCAGCGGATCCATCGCCTGGACAGCTCGCTTGAGCAGCGGATCCAGACTATCGACACTTCGCTCGATCAGCGGATCGAGAGCCTGGACAAATCGCTCGGCGGCAAGATCGGCCAGCTCGACAGCTCCGTCGACAGCAAGATCACCTATTTCGATACGTCCGTCGACAGCAAGATCAACTACCTTGACAGCTCGCTTGACAGCAAGATCAGGCATTTCGACACCGCCATCGACGGCCGCATCAAGTCGTTCGAGAACGGGTTCGACAGCCGGGCGAAGTCGGTCACTGAAACCATCGACAACCGGCTTGGCGCGCTGACCATTTCGCTGACCGACGGCGCCGCGCAGGCGATCCAGTCGATCGATTCGCGCCTCAACCTTCTGACCTCCTCGCTGTCCGACGGCACCGCGCAGGCGGTCGAGGCGGTCGACCGCCGCATCGAGGACGTGACCCGGACCATCGATGGCCGCAGCTCCGCGCTGACCAACACCATCTCGGCGCGTTTCCAGGAAATCCATCAGGGCCTCGAGACCCGCGTCGATTCGGTGGCCGCCGACATCGACATGCGCGTCTCGCAATTCGAGGACCTGCTCGGTTCGCGCGTCGAGGCGGTGGCGGGCCGCATCGAGAGCAGCGGGCGGCAGGCCAGCGAAGGCCTGATGGCCCGCGCCGAGGAACTGTCGCAAGGCATCAGGTCCCATGTCGAGGACGCCGAACGTTCGCTGACCAACCTGGTGGTCAACACCAGCGAGACCATTCAGACCGGCGCGCGCGCCGCGCAGCAGGCGCTGCTCGGGGTCTCATCCGAAGTCGGCGCGCAGCTGAAGCTGACCTCGACGGAAGTCGAGCGCTCCTTGTTCAGCGTCGGCACCGGCGCCGCGAATGCGATCGTCAACAGCGCCCGCGACGCGCAGGCGACCCTGGTGGCGGTATCCTCGGATACGACGGCCCAGATCAAATCGCTGTCCGCCGACATCGAACGCTCGCTCTCCACCGCCGGCAGCAGCACCGCGCAGGTGATCGTCAGCAGCGCCCGCGAGGCGCAGGGCACCCTGGTGTCGGTTTCCGAGGATACCGCCAATCAGATCAAGTCGCTGTCATCCGACGTCGAGCGTACGCTGTCCGCCGCCGGCTCGGCCACCGCCGCCTCGATCCTGTCGGGCGCGCGAGAGGTGCAGGGTTCGCTGATCACGGCGTCCGCGGAGGCCGCCAGCCAGGTCAGGAACTTGTCGGCCGAGATCGAGCGCACGCTGACGATGGCCGTCAATTCCACCGCCGAATCGATCGTGGCGGGCGCCCGCGAGGCGCAAGCCACGCTGGTCAAGGCGTCTGCGGACACCGCCGGCCAGGTCAAGTCGCTGGCGACCGATATCGAACGCTCGCTGTCGATGGCGGGCAATTCCACCGCCGAATCGATCGTGGCGAGCGCCCGCGAGGCGCAATCCACTCTGGTCAGCACCTCGGCGGATGCCGTCAGCCACGTCAAGGCATTGGCCACCGACATCGAACGCTCGCTGTCGATGGCCGGCAATTCCACCGCCGAATCGATCGTGGCGAGCGCCCGCGAGGCGCAATCCACGCTGGTCAATGCCTCCGCGGAGGCTGCCGGCCATGTCAAGTCGCTGACAGCCGATGTGCAGCGCTCGCTGTCGATCGCCGGCACCTCCACCGCCGAATCGATCACGTCCGGGGCGCGCGAGGCTCATAACACCCTGGTCGCCGCCTCCGCCGATGCCGCCAATCACGTCAAGTCGCTGGCGATCGACGTCGAACGCACCCTGACATCGGTCGGGGCGGAGACCGCCGCTTCCCTGCTCAACAGCGCCCGGGAGGCGCATGGCTCGCTGCATTCGACCTCGGTCGAGGCGACCAGCCAGTTCAAGTCGATCGCAGCCGATATGGAGCGGTCGATCAACGCGGTCAGCGCCAATACCACCGACAACATCCAGGCCAGCGCGCTCAACGCCCAGGCTGTGCTGGTCACGGTGTCGAACGAGGTCAGTTCCAAGATCAAGGCGACCTCGACGGAAATCGAGCGATCGGTGCTTGCCGCCAGCGGCGCTTTCGGCTCGAACATGACCGGCAAGACCGACGAAATCGTCACCTATGTCCAGCAACAATCCGATCGCCTGGCGCAGATGATCGACGGCAAGCGCGGCCTGCTGGTCGAGGCGATCGGCACCAAGGCCAACCAGCTCACGATCGAAGTCGACCGTGTGACGACCGACGCGCTGCGCTCGATCGAAACCAAGGGACAAAGCTTCTCGCAATCGATGATCAGCTACGGCTCCGAGGTCGCGCGGACCATCACCTCCGCCGGCGATCTGGCAACTGGGGCGGTCAACAAGTCGATCAAGGAGCTGGAGCTGGCCTCGCGGGGCGCGATCGACCAGTCGCGCCAGGTCTCGATCGCGGCCGTCACCGAGATGCAGGAAACCGCCAAGATCCTGCGCACCGATACGGTCGCCCTGTTTGAGCGGCTGCGCGAGGGCAACATCCTGTTGCAGGAAGTGCTGACCGGCGCGCATGACAATCTCAACTCGCTCGAACGCGCTCTGGTGACGCGCGTGGCCGACTTCGTTTCCGCGATGAACGACGTCACCTCGCGCAATGGCAACGCCACCAAGACGCTGGAAGACCAGTTGAATATCTTCAATTCGAAGACGTCAAAGGCGCTGGAGGATCTTGGCGCGCTGGCCGGGCAGTTCGATCATCACGGCCAGACCCTGGTCGATGCGGCGGCGCTGGTCGAACAGAGCAATCGCAACACCACCGCTTCCGTCGCCGAACGCAAGGCGACGCTGGAATCGCTGGTCACCACCATCGACCTGCGCACCGCCGATCTCGATCAGCGGCTGTCGCGCTTCACCAGCCTGTTGGACGAGTCGCTGGCGGCGGCCGAGGAGCGCGCACGCGATATTGCGCGGGTGGTGGCGGAAACCGCTGGCGCCGGATCCAACGCGATCAGCCGGAACTTCGAGGCGGTCCGCGCCAATGCCGAGGAAGAACGGCGGCTGGCGGCCGACACCATGGCCGAGATCTCCAACGGGATCAGTCGGAATTTCGAGGCGGTGCGTACTACCGCCGAGGAGGAGCGCCGGCTGACCGCCGACACCATGGCCGAGATCTATCGCGAGACTACGCAGGAGGCGGATGCGATGTTCAAGCAATCCGCCGAACGGTTCGCCGACATGGTCGTCAGCATGAAACAGATGGCCGCGGAAATGCAGCAGGAGCTCGAATCGACCCGCGCCGAACTGCGCCGCGGCGTGCTGGAAATGCCGCAGGAGGCGGCCGAGAACACCGCGCAGATGCGCAAGCTGATCGTCGACCAGATCGAGGCGCTGGCGGAGCTGAACCGGATCGTCGCCCATCACGGCCGCGGGCTCGACGTGGCGGGTTCGAGCCGGCTGGGCGCGGCGCGCGAGGAAGAGCCGATGCTGGTTGCCGCCAATGCCGGACCGGCGCGATCGGCGCCGCCGCCGCGACTGCGCGATGGCGGCAGCGCATCGAACCTGCCGCCACCCGATCTCGGTGTGCCGATGCCACGCCGTGCCGAGACGCCGCCAGACCTCGGCCTGACCTCGCCGCCGCCGCGTCGAGCCGAGCCGTCGGCCGATCTGGGCCAGCAGACGCCACGCCGAACCGACGCGCCGCCGGTCAGTCCCGCGACCAGCGACCAGGGCCGCGACGGCTGGCTCTCGGAGCTGTTGAACCGCGCCGAAAACAACGCCGGCACCCGCGAGGTCCCGCGCGGCCGCCCGGCCCAACCGCCGGCCAGCAGCAACCCGCTTGAAACATTGTCGCTCGATATCGGCCGGCTGATGGATCGCAATCTCGCGGCCGAGATGTGGGACCGCTATCAGCGCGGCGAGAGCAAGGCGTTCACCAAGCGGCTCTACACGCCGGCCGGCCAGAAGGCGTTCGACGAGGTTGCCCGCAAATATCGCGCCGACCGCAACTTCAAGCAGACCGTTGACCGCTATATCAACGAGTTCGAGCGGTTGCTCGATGAAATCGCCCGCGACGATCGCGGTCCGGGCGCTTTGCGCAGCCACCTGACCTCGGAGACCGGGCTGGTCTATACCCTGCTCGCCCAGGCCGCGTCCCGACTGGGATAACCCCTGGCATCGCGCAAGTCGACCAAGCAGCGGAGGCAGCGATGCCTCCGTTTTTTTGACTCTGATTCGAAATCCGACATCACTGCATCGGCTTTGGTTAACAAATGCCTAAAAACGTCGGCGCTGCGGCCTGTCAGTACTACGGTCTAGCTGCTGGATACTATCCACGATAGCGTTTGCTGCCGATCGAATCAGAAAAGCCATGCTGTTCGCAAGCAGGGCTTCCATCGGCGCTGTGGCGCCGTGGGTCCGACATCAAGAAAAAACGTTGTTGCAGCCTCGAACCGTGAGCCGCACAGCCTGCGCGAGAAAGCGTGACCGGAGAGGTCGTCAAAAACCCCTGCGGATCACCTCCAGGAACCGAACAAACAAAGGAACTTCCAGATATGAACGGCGAACCCGCTGCTGCGCATCAGGCTGCTGCGAATCAGGCAGTTGCAAATCAGGCTCTTATTGGTCAGCTCAAGGAGCTTGGCTTCAAATATATAAAAGACCAGGATTATGCCAGCGCCCAGTTCGCTTTCAAGAAAGTCCTTGAACTGGACAAGCAGGATATAAATGCACGCCTGGTCTACGCGCATATCATCGAAGACGGCAGCCACAAGAAACGCGCCGAGTCACGCGACCTGATGTTGTCCATTCTGGACGAGCACCCCAACATCTTCGACTTTCCAACCGAAACCAATCTGAATTTGATCAGGGGCGCGGCGGAGCGGTGCAGCCATGTTGGACCCTTCACCAAGGCGGTCGAACTCTATCGCAAGCTCGCACACGCCTCCAACAGGGCCAGCGACTATTACCTGCTCAGTGAAGTCCTGACCCAGCGCAACCTGTTTGAAGAAGCGATAACCAGTCTTGAAAAGGCCATCGCGCTCGATCCGGCTTACGGTACAAAGGCCAATCGGGAGACGTTGAAAACCGCAAGATCGCAATTGAGTCAGGCAGCCGACGTTGCGACGAAAAGCAGGAAGAAGGTCGGCCGTTACCCGGAAACTGAGATTTTCCTGGGTGATTTTCAGAAGCTCGTCATCGATCACATCGCCGCTGACCTGCACGACGAGCCTAAATTCATCACTCGCGCCACCCGATTCTTCACGATGGGTTCGTGTTTTGCCAGAAATCTATCCAAGGGATTGATGGAGAGCGGTTACGTCAGCCATCACATGGAAATTTCCGAATATATCAATACGACTTTCGCAAACAAGGCCTTCGTAGATTGGCTCAGTGATGCGACGATTGATGACTCCATTCGCGAAAGGATCGTCGAGCTGCTGCCACCGGGCTGGAGCAAAGAGACCACCCTTCAGATCCTCAAAAACAGCGACGTGTTCATTTTGACGCTCGGTGTCGCGCCGGCTTTTTTCGACAGGGCAACCGGCGACTTCGTCCTGCCGCGACCAAGCGCGTTGAATTCCCGAGCGCTGGCGGAAAAATATCTGTTCCGGACGACGAGTGTCGACGAAAACGTCGAAAACGTTCTCTACCTGATCAACTTTATCAGAAGCATCTCCCCTGACATCAAGATCATTGTCACCGTTTCTCCGGTGCCTTTACTGGCTTCCTTCGAATATGAATCGGCCGTTCAAGCCGACTGCCTATCGAAAAGCACGATGCGACTGGTTGCCCATGAGGTCGTGAATAATTCGAAGATCCCGAATATTCTGTACTGGCCTTCGTTTGAGGTCTTCAGATGGGCCGGCTCAAATTCCAGCAACTATTATGCCGCGGACGACGGCGCCGCCTGGCATGTTTCCGAGGAAAAGGTGACCGGCACCATTGGCGCCTTCATCAAAATGTTTTCGGATTCGTGAATTCGAAATGCGAAATCGCAGAATCGGGACTGAATGACGTCCCGCGGTGCTCCGGACCTCCTTGCCTTCACGGCAGGCGGGCCTTCATGGTTCGATACGCCTCACGCCGCCTCGCGGGCGACGCGAGGCTCCTCACCATGAGCTCCCAGCGCCAAAACCGGCGCTGCACACGGACCATGAACAGCGTGTTCATGGAGAGGGTTCGAGACGGTGCGCCGCCCACAGCTGTCGTCGCCCGGCTTGACCGGGCGATCCAGTATTCCAGAGAGATTTGTGATCAATCGAGGAGCCGCGGCGTACTGGGTCGCCCGGTCAAGCCGGGCGATGACAACTGCTTATGATGCGCGATAAGTGCGTGTTCATGGAGAGGGTCGAACGGTTTTCGCGCGGAGGCGGATGCAGTTGCAGAGGCGCGTCTCCAACTCTCATGGACTTGGTCGGACTCGCTCGAGGAATGACCCGTCAAGCAAAATAAGTGCGAACCTTCATGGTCAGGTTATGTCCTTTGAATGGACGGTCGGCTGATCCTTGCTGGCCGTATCCAACATTCCACGACATCGGCCACCGAATCTTTTCAAGCCCTGTTGCCATAACCGCCTGGAAGGATGTCCATGCAATTTCTGTCCTGCTCCGGTAAAGAATGCCTCCGGGCCTCATGGCAGGCCGGAAAATCGCCTTACTCATTTTGTCATAGGCCGTTTGATTGCCCGTGGTGTGCCACATCGGAGTCTTCCAGCGATCAAGCCAAGCCATTTCGACGTCGAGCCAATATCTCCATTGCGGGCGCAGAATAGCCGGGTCAGGCGTTAAACCTTCAATCTCGTCGCCCGGAAACAGGATGAACTGGGGCTGTGGACATAAACGCCGCACAACAGCGTTCACGGCTGCGAAGGTTCGTTCGTGCAAGGCGTCTGGAACGCCGGAGCAGGAATCTCCATAGATCACAAACTGGTGGCCTGCCGATCTCGGAAGCAGCGCCGTGATCGGGTCATCGGTCATTTTTAGCGCTACGGCCGCTTCTTCTCGCCGGTCGGCGCCGCCTGCGCGGCGGCGTTGCTGTTGCTGGGGCTCGGGCTGGGGCTGCTGCTGCCGGCGCCGAACAACAGCCGCGTCGGGTTGCGGTCGAGATTGTTGACCGCGCGGCTGATGTCGGAGAGCGTCCTTCGGCCGTCGGTGATCAGCGCGCCGGAGCGCTTGTCGAGATCATCCGCCAGTTCGCGGATCGACTTTACCGTCTGGTACAATTCGCCGCCCTCGCGGCCGCCGGCCAGCGAATTGAGACCGAGCATCAGATTGTCGGCCTTGGCCATCACGCCGTCGACCTTTGCCATCACGTCGTCGATCCGCTCCGCATTGCGCGCCAGCGAGGCGGTGAAGGTCTCGAGATTGCGCAGCGAACTCTTCACAGTCGCCTGATTGTCGGCGACCACCCGGTTGATGTTCTGCAGCGTGGCCCGGATCGCCTCGGTGACGTCCTGCAGCGCTTCAGGATCGGCCGTCAGCAACGGCACCCCATCCTCGTCGAGCGGAACCGGGGGCGCCGCCTCCTCGCCGCCCTTCAGCGAGATCGCAGCGACCCCGGTAAGCCCCTGGAATTCCAGACCCACCTTGGTGTCCTTGCGGAGCGGCGCGTTGTTCTCGACCATCGCGAGGGCGACCACACGGCGCGGATTGTCCAGCTTGACGGAGATCACCTCTCCTACTCTGATACCGTTAAAATTGACACTGCCGCCGGTACGCAGGCCTGTAGCGGGACCTTCGAAGATAACGCGCAGCGGGCCGCGGGCCTTGGTGGTGTGGAGCGACTGAAACCAGAGTACGAAGCCGAACGCCGCAGCGATCACCACCAGGGTAAAGGTTCC
>Ga0302319_10002935_pt1 | contig 36147 bp, 29 predicted proteins | sample Bog_T0_2_FD_203319 | JGI IMG/M metagenome (GOLD analysis project Ga0302319, IMG submission 203319) | Peat permafrost microbial communities from Stordalen Mire near Abisko, Sweden - Bog_T0_2 | ecosystem: Environmental > Terrestrial > Soil > Wetlands > Peat | place: Sweden: Abisko, Stordalen Mire...
AGCGCGCACGCCAGATCCATCGGCACCTCCGCCGCCGCGTCGAGCCGGATCCCGTCGATCCCCCGTCGCGCCCAGGCGTCCATCGCGTCGAGCGCCATCGCGCGCACCGGAAGCGCGTCGAGATCGAACAGCGGCGCATCGATCCGCCGGCCGTAGTGCGCGAGCTCGCCGTCTCCGTCCCACTTGAACCACATCGCGAACGCCGACGCGCGTCCTCGGATCCGCACGTCCTCGTACGGCAGGAACCCCCGCCCTGCGTGCCCCATCGCGAAGTCCACGATGAGGCGCAGGCCGCGCGCGTGGCACGCCTCGACGAGCCGTGCGAAGGCGTCCTCGCCGCCGAGCGCAGGATCGACGCACGTCGGATCGACGACATCGTAGCGATGCGAGCTCGCGCCGAGGTGGACCGGCGTGAGGTAGAGGACTGTCGCGCCCAGATCGGCGATCTCGTCGAGCGAACGCGTGATGCCGTCGAGGTGACCGCCCGAGGGGATGTCCGCACCGGGGTCATTCGACCATCCGTCGCGATCGCGCGCCGGGCGAAACCTGTCGACGAAGATCGCGTAGACGACCGCCCCATCGAACCAAGCGGGCACCGAGCTCGCGACCGAGGCTCGCTCGACCACGAACGCCTCGGCCCCTACCCCCGACGCGACGCGAAGCTCGCGATCGATCTCGAACGCCAGACTCACGCGATCCGCCGAAGCCGGGAGGCGCGCCCGGTAGATCGAGTGCTCCGCCTCCTCGGCCACCAGCGTCATCTCCGTTCGCTGCTCGCGCGCCCGGACGTCCTCGCTCCAGAGCACGTCCAGGCGCAGCCCCGCCCCGCGACGCAGCCCGGCGATGACCACGAGCCCGCCGCGATCTTCCAGGAAGACGAACGGGGCGGCCGGCGCGAAGAGGATCGGCTCGGCCGCAGCTCCGACGGCGAGCACGTTGTTCCGGAACACGCCGGCGCCGCGCGTGCGCGGGTTCGACGCATCGAGCTCCCAGGCGCCGTCGACCTTCAGCTTGTACGCGTACGCGCCGCGCGGCAGGGCGAGCTGGCGCGCGAACACCCCGGGCTCCCGCTCTTCGAGCGCGCGCGGTGCGAGCCAATCGTCCATCTCGCCGACGACCTCGACCTTGCGAGCGCCGGGGCGAACGACGCGCAACTCGATCTTCTGCAAGCGAAACGAGGGTGAGGTTGCGTGGAGAACCTGCATGTCGTACAGCCAGCGTAACTCAGGATAGAGTGACTCGCCAGAACCCCCCATTTTTCCGTCTAATCTCAAGAGGAACGCCATGGTCAAGGTCACGATTCGTCGGCTCCGCGCAGGTCTCACGGGTGCTTCCGGACTCATCCTCCTCGGGCAAGCCGACGCCGGCTGCGCCGCTCCGGTCGAGCACGAGAGCGTGGGAACGACCGGCTCCGCCGACACGGCGATCAATCCCGGTACCGGCACGCTGACCCTCGCTCCGGGATGGGGCGCGTCGACGATCCTCTACTCGTTCAACGTCGCCGGCTCGGTCGACGAATACCTGCGCGTCGGGCAGGTCGTCACGTTCGACCTGTCGCCGTACGACATCTGGGAATCGATTCATCCGGGCGTCTCGGCGCCGTCCGATCCCTCGCTCCTCACGACGCTCACGCCGACGTTCGCCGTCCAGTTCGTCGGCCAGGGCGACGTGCTCGGGACCGCGACGTCGACCGTGAAGAGCTGGAACGTCGCCGCGCCCTACGCGATCAGCGGCACGAGCACTCCTTTCACGATCCCCGCGGGCACCGACACGCTCGTCATCGCGCTGTCGATCGTCGACGCGACCGACAAGTCGCACGTCGAGCTCTCGGAGATCGACTTCCAGACGCTCCCGGTCTTCGGCGCCGTCCTCGCGAACCAGGCCCCGACGAAGCACGCGATCTTCGACAACGAAGGCTCGGGCGCCCTCCGGACGCGCATCATCGAAGGGGGCTCACTCGTGCAGACCGGTTGGGTCGACGTCGCGCTCACGGACTGGCGCGCGGACGAGATCGTGCAGAAGACGCTGCTCGACACGCAGATCGGCACCGCGGAGAACTACGGTCGCTTCGGGGCGCAGATCATCCCCATCTACGGCTCGGTCACGTACGAAGTGTCGGTCGGCTGGGAGCAGGACCAGGAGGGTTGGTCCGAGTGGCCGATGAGCGCCGACGCCAGCCCGCGCGTGCTCGATCTCCCGGGGCGCACGGCCTACGAGACGACGCTCGGCCTAGAGGACGTGAGCACGCTGAGCCTCTACTTCCACGTGAAGGCATTCCTCCAGGTCGACTACACGCCGTACGGAACGAGCGTCGTGAGCAAGCTCTACACGCAAGGACAGAGCGTGCTCCTCAAGGAGGCGTGGGACAACGCGAACGGCGTTCCGGGCGCCAACTACGTCCTTCCGGTAGTGCCGAACACGGCGGGGTCGCCGTGAGGATCGCCACGGACCTCCACGGGCACACGCGCTTCAGCGACGGACGCGCCACGCCCGAGGAGTACGTCGCGTTTCGTCGCGAGCTGGGGATGCGCGTCATCGCGGTGGCCGATCACGATCTGTTCGCGGGCGTCCGTCGAGCCGCCGCGGCGATCGCCCGCACGCGAGCGCCGATGATCCTCCTGCCCGCGGCCGAGATCACCTCGTTCCTCCATTTCGGCGCGAGCGATGCGGAGCAGTTTCACGTACTCGCGTATTTCGCGCCCGACGCCCTGCACGCCGGGAAGCTCGAGAGCACCCTTCTGTACCGGCGCGGCCAGCGCGTGCAGGCCGTGTGGCGCACGTTCGTCCTCGAATGGCTCGACGGGCTGGAGCAGGACGACAGGCGAGCGATCGATCCCGACGGCACGCTGGAGATGCTGCCACCGGGCGACTTTCCGGCGTTGCAGGCGACGATCGATCTCGTCGTGGCGCGCCGGCGCCCGCTGTTCGAGCGCTTCCGGGAGCATCATGTGCGCTTCTGGGAGCAGGGGAGTGCGGCGAAGGAGCTGTTCGGGTGGACTCCCCAGGAGTGCATCGAAGCGATCCGCGCGGACGGCGCGGTCGACATCGTCGCGCACCCGGCCCGCTACCGGGACAAGATGCGCACAGGGGCGGTGCTCGAGCTCGCGACCGGGCTCGAGGTGTACACGTCGCGTCACAAGCCGGAGGTCGCGGCGCAGTGGCGCGAGTTCGCGGAGGCGGGGCGGAAGCTGTGGACCGCGTCGGCCGACGACCACCAGAACGCGCGCTACGTCCGGCCGCCGTGCGGGACGCCGGTGGCCACGCTGGAGCGCATCCTGCGCACGCCGCTGCCGCTCGAGATGATCCTGGCCGCATAGGCCAAGAGGGGGAACGGATGATCGCGCCCCGCGCGCGTCCGATGCGCGCGAGGCGTCGCGTCCGGGATAGGCTCTCTCGAGGGAGGGTCTTCATGCGTCTACGAACCAGGGCCTCGTGCGCCATCATCGCCGGCGTAGGCTTCTCGTCTCTCGCTGCGTTCGCAGCGGGCTGCGTCGCCGACGACAACGCCGCACCGCTCACGGACTCGGGTATCGACAGCACGACCACGCCCGAAGCGAGCACGCCTGGTCCCGATGCGGGCTCCGACACGGGGACCGATGCTGCGCCGACCCCGATCGCCGACGCAGGGCAAGACGCGAGTGACGCCGCGCCGCCCGTCGTGGTCGACGGCGGCGTCGATGCGGGGTGCTCCCCTGTGCTGGCCGCAAACTGGAAGCCGCCCGCCTACATCCCCGTGCGCAGCTCGTACCAGAGCCAGTGCGACTTGCTCGTCGGCGGGCAAGTCGAAGCGTACTGGGACGATTGCCTCGCCGACGCAGGGGCCTCGGCCTGCGCGTCGTGGCTCGATTCGGGCGTGAACGAGGCGTGCGCCACGTGTCTCGTGACTCCGCAGGACGCGGGCTACTACGGCGCGGCAGTGATCTTCTCCGTCCCCCAGGTCAATCTCGCCGGCTGCATCCAGCTCGCCGATCCCTCGGACGCCGGCATCACGTGCGCCACGGCGATTCAGGCCGCGCAGACGTGCGTACAGGCATCGTGCACTCCGAGCTGCGCCATCACGACCGATCCCGCGACCGTCGCGGCCTACGTCGCCTGCACGAACGCCGCGGCGACATCGACGTGCATCACGTATGTGACGGCGGCCGCGACCTGCATCACGTCCGAGCAAGATGCAGGGGGGAGCGCGTCGAGCGATTGCTTCGTGGCTCCGGCGACCGAGCAGAACGAGTTCGACGACTTCGGTCACTTCTTCTGCGACAGCTGACGGACACGCCTCCCTGCGGCAGCGCGGAGCGCGCGAAGCCCTGTCACCCAAACGGGTGACGAGCGCCGCGCGTTCGCGAGGCTCGTCGCGCGCGTGCCCGTTAGCGATCTGACGCGCGAGATGCGCCTCCGTCGCCAGCGATTCAAACGGTGCGTGCGTTTCGACCGTGATCGCGCGTGGCGCACGCGTTGCAAACGCGAGGGCGCGTCCACGACGCGATGACCCAACGAACGAAGGAGCTTCAACGATGACTGCAAGATTCCGGCTGTCGGCCCTGTGCGCGATCACGGCGACGGCAGCGTGCAGTACCCCGAGCGGGCCGACACAAGACGCCCCTACGGGTCCCACCCTGCGGGCGCCTTCGCCCATCGCCGCGGCCGCAGCCGCGACTCGCACGGCGGCCCGGGCCTCGCACAGCGAACACCCTCGCCGAACGACGCGGCCGAAGTGGCGGCAGAACGCGCCCTATTCCAGTACAGAAGTGCCACAGGCCGTGAGCCTGGGCGGCACGGTCATGAGCTCGCCCAAGGTCGTTCCCATCCTCTTCCCCGGCGATCCCTACGACGCCCAGGTTCGCGACTTCTTCACGAAGCTCTCCGGCAGCAGCTACTGGACCGAGACCGTCTCCGAGTACGGCGTCGGCCCGGTCACCGTGCTCCCTCCGTACGTACCGACCTTCGCCGCGAGTGAAGACACACCCGCGTGGCTCACGGCCTTCCTCGCCAATCCGCCGGCTGGAGTCCCCGCGCCCGACGACAACACGATCTACGCGATCGTCTATCCGCCGGGTTGGGGCGCGGACGAGGGGGCGTGCGTCTACTTCGGCGCCGACCACTACTTCACGAGCATGCCGTCGGGACAAAACGTCATCTTCACCGAGAACCCGATCTGCCCGAACGGGTACATCGGCCTGAGCGGCCTCGATAACGCGACGTTCGGCCTCAGCCACGAGATCACCGAGTCGGTCACCGATCCGCTCGCGGAGACCTACATCGCCGTGAACTGGGCGCTCTCCGGCTGGGCGAGCGCCGACGAAGGGAGCGCCTACGCCGAGGTGGCCGACCTCTGCGAGTTCCAGCCGAACGCAGCGTACCTCGACCCGGGGATCGGGCACGTGGTGACGCGCATCTGGTCGAACGCATCGATCGCCGCCGGTCACGATCCTTGCCGTCCGCTCCTCCCGAATCGGCCCGTCTACTTCAACACTGAAGTCGTCCTCACCGACGGCACGCAGACCTTCCCGTACGGCTACACCAAGGGGCTCTCGATTCGCCCCGGGCAGGAGGTCACCGTTCCCGTGCGCCTCCAGGCCGACGGTCCGATGCAATCGTGGACACTCGCCGCGGCAGAGGAGTCCAACCCTCACCTCAACCCGGACATCTACAACGAGCTGTCGTTCTCCTGGGACAGCACGGAGGGGCAATCGCGCGACGTTCGCCACCTCACCATCCGACGCTCGGCGCCACCCGATGGGGGCACCGCCCAGGTCTTCCTGCGCGTCGGAATCACGTCGACCTCCGGGACGACGGTCAATGAATCGTGGCTCGTCGTCGGAACGGAATAACGGAGGCCCCCCATGAAGAACATGATCCAGAGCAGCCGTACCGGCCTCTCGAAGAAGACGATGACGACCTGGAGCAGGCTCGCGCTCGGCGCGACGTGCGCCGTGATCGCGACCGCGGGCTTGGCGAGCGTGAACGCGCACGCCACTCCCACCGACGCGCCGTGGCCGCTTGCCGCGCCGCACACCCCCGCACCGGTCTTCGAGAACCCCGGGAACGCTCCGGTGCTCGCAACGCCTCGGGTCGTCCCCATCCTCTACGGGGCGGACCCGCAGGCAAGCGTGCTTCAGAAGTTCTACGCAAAGCTCGCCACGAGCACCTACTTCGCATCTGGCCTCGGTGAGTACGGCGTGGGCAAGCCGACGTTCGCCGCGCCGGTGATCCTCATCGGCGCTGCACCAGCGGTCATGGACGACGCCACCGCAGCCAGCTGGCTCGTCACGCAGATCTCCTCGGGCACCGTTCCGGCCGAAGACGGAAACACGGTCTACGCGCTCGTGTACCCGTCCTCTACGACGGTCTCCTACGGCCTGCTCTACTCCGGCATTCCGTCACCTCTCTGCGGCAGTACGAGCGAAGCTACGCAGACGAGCGACGGAACGAACGTCCCCTTCACGATGACGGGCCTCTGCGAAGGGAACACGGGCGGCCTGAGCGACACTGACGCCGAAACGTTCGGGATCTCGTCAGCGCTGAGCGACGCGTTCACGAGCCCCGACTGGGCCTTCAATCCGGGCTACTCGGACCTCTCGTGGAGCGGCTCCGGCTGGCTCCTCTTCACGGGGAGCTACACGGCTAACGTCGGCTCGCTCTGCGGCACGCTCATCCACGAGCCCACGACCGAGAAGCCGACCGACCTCGGCTACCTCGTCCCCATGATCTGGTCGAGCCAGGCCGCACTCGGCGGTCACGACCCATGCGCCGTGTCGTCGGCGCGTCGGGAGACCTACTTCAACGCAGCGCCCGACACGGCCGGGGCGATCACCGCGTTCGGCCCGCTGAAGGGGGTCATCCTCCCTCCCGGCGGCGCAGTTACGATTCCCGTGCGCCTCTTCAGCGACGGGCCGATCGGCTCGTGGACCCTCGGAGCCGCCGAGCGCTCCGACCTCATTCCAGATTCGTTCAACCTGCTCTCGTTCTCGTTCGATCGCGCCAGCGGGACGAACGGCGACGTGGTGCACCTCACGGTCAAGCGGGCAATCGCGCCCGACGGCAGCGTGGCTCCGGACCTCGGGTTCGAGATCACCTCGACGCGCGGGACGACCGTGCACGAGTGGCTCGTCGCCGTCGGAAACGAGTGACGCTCCCCCTCGCGGGGCGCTGAAAGACGAAGGCCGGGCTGGGAGCGAATCCCGGCCCGGCCTTTCCCCTTATTTTGTAGGCGCGATAGGGGTCGAACCTACGACATCTACCGTGTCAAGGTAGCGCTCTACCACTGAGCTACGCGCCTGCGTGACGTACGTGAGAAGCGCGTGAGTTAGCGCCCGTCGTCCGTCGAGTCAAGCGCTGTGCAGCGGGCGCTAGGATCCGGGCTGGGCGGGATCGACGCCGATCGTCCCTACGACGTAGTTCGTGTGCCTCCTCCCCGACCCGTGCGCCTCCCAGTGCAGGCCGTAGATGATGTTGCCGCCGAGGGCGCAGGCGTGGCGGCGCGCCAGCTCATGGCACGACTCGCCGAACCCCGTGTACTCGCAGCGCTCGATTGCGAGCGTCTGGGCGCCCGCCGGCGCAGGCCCCTCGGTGAGGACGACGGGGCAGGTAGCCTCGCGCGCTGCGCGCGGCGGGGCGAGCGGAGTAGTCCACGCCTCGTTGCCGGCGCAGGCCGAGAGCGAGAACCCGAGGAGAAGCGCGGCCATCGGCGAAATCACGGTGCGCATGCCGTCACTCGACTGCGACGATCGTGCCGTGGGTTGCCCCCCGCCCGCGCATCGAGGACAGTCTCGCCCCCATGCGCAGCCGCTACCGAGATGCCGACGCCACCCGCTTCGTCGCAGAGACCCGCGGCTCCATCGCCCCGCACCTCGCGACCGATCTCCTCGCGCTCCGGACCTACACCGCACGCCTCCTTGGGGCCGACACGGCGCTGGTCGTGCACGGAGGCGGGAACACTTCGGTGAAGGCGCAGGCGACGGACCTCTTCGGAAACGCGGTCGAGGTCATCCACATCAAGGGGTCGGGGTGGGACCTCGCGACGATCGAGCCCGCCGGTCACCCTGCCGTGCGCCTCGAGCCTCTCCTCGCTTACCGCGCGCTCGAGTCGATGAGCGACGAGGCGATGGTCAACGAGCTCCGCTCGAACCTGCTCGACGTTTCGTCCCCCACCCCCAGCGTCGAGACGCTCCTGCACGCCTATCTCCCCCACCGCTTCGTCGACCACACGCATGCCGATGCGGTCCTCGCCCTCGCCAACCAGCCCGACGGAGAACGGGTGTGCCGCGAGGTGTTCGGCCCAGGGATGGTCTGGGTGCCGTACGTGATGCCGGGCTTCGCGCTCGCCAAGCGCACGGCCGAGGCGTTCGAGGCCGCCGTGGAGGAGGGGCGGGAGCCGACCGTGATCGTCCTCGAGAAGCACGGAGCCTTCACGTTCGGCGAGACAGCGCGCGAGAGCTACGAGCGGATGATCTCCGCGGTGTCGCGCGCCGAGGCAGCCGTCGGGGACCTGAGTCGCACCGTGAACATGCCCGCCGCAGATTCGTACGACGTGGCGCGAGCGGGCCAGCGCGCGTCCATCGCCCTCCCCCGCTTTCGCGGTGCGCTGGCGAAGCTCGCCGGCGAGGCGTTCGAGCGCGGAGCGATCTTCGAGCTGCGGACCAACGAGCGGGTGCGCGGCTTCCTCGCACGCTCCGACGCCTTCGATCTGGCCCAGACCGGCTGCGCGACCCCCGATCACGTCATTCGCACCAAACCCGCGGCGCTCACGCTTCGCGGACTCCCCCTCACCGACCCCGACGCACTCACGGTCCTCTTCGAGCGCGAGATCGCCAACTACGCGCGCGCCTACGACGCCTACTTCGACCGCATGTGCGAAGAGAAAGGGGTCACGCGCACGAAGCTCGATCCGTGGCCGCGCGTCGCGCTGCTCGACGGCGTGGGGTTGCTGGCGATCGGAAAGACGCGCGCCGAGGCGAGCATCGCGGCAGACGTGTACGAGCACGACATCGACGTGATGGTCGCGGCCGCCGACATTGGCGCGTACGCCCCGGCGTCACGGTCCGATCTCTTCGACGTGGAGTACTGGAGCCTCGAGCAGGCGAAGATCAAGAAGACGACCCCGGCGCTGCTCGCCGGGCGGATCGCGCTCGTAACCGGGGCCGCGTCGGGAATCGGACACGCGACGGCCCGGAAGCTCGCCGAGCTGGGGGCACACGTCGTTCTTGTGGACCGCGCGGCGCGCGAGCTGGAAGCGGCATTCGCGGAGATTGCAAAGGGACGCGCGTCGCAGGTGACCTACGTCGAGGCCGACGTGACGAGCCGCACCGATGTGGAGCGAGCGGTCGAGCACGCTGTTGCGATGTTCGGCGGCCTCGATGTCGTCGTCTCGAACGCTGGCAACGCGCCTGAGGGAGACCTGGTGACCGACGCGGGGAACGCCGCACTGCGCGCCTCGCTCGATCTGAACCTGCTCGCGCACGCCGAGGTGTCGCGCGCCGCGGCCGCGGTAATGATCGCCCAGGGGCGCGGCGGCTGCCTCCTCTTCAATGCCAGCAAGAGCGCGTTCAACCAGGGGCCGGGCTTCGGCCCGTATGCCATCGCCAAGGCGGGCCTACTCGCGTTGATGCGCCAGCTCGCCGTCGACCTCGGCCCGCGCGGAATCCGCTCGAACGCCGTGAACGCCGATCGGATCCGCACGGCGCTCTTCGGCGACGGCGTCCTCGAATCGCGAGCGAAGGCGCGAGGGCTCACACCCGACGCCTATTTCCGCGCGAACTTGCTCGGGCGCGAAGTGACGGCCGACGACGTGGCGAGCGCGTTCACGTACCTCGCCTCCGCACCCGCGACGACGGGATGCGTGATCACGGTCGACGGCGGCAACGCAGCAGCCTTCCCCCGCTGACCGCGAGTGGCCACGGCCACCGGTGTTCGTAGCCGGGCCACCGAGCAACACATCTCTTTCGCGAGAAATCGCGCTCTTCGCGCGCGGCACGCCGGCTGCTCTATGCCCTCTCGCGCGCGGCGGTGGCAGGTCAACACCCTCCATCCGCGGTTTCCCCTCCACGGAACCTCGTCCCCGCCGCGCGCGTCTTCTTCTCGACGATTCTCGACGGCCGTGGCGCGCGCTCCGGCCCGCCGTGAGCCGACGCCGGTCCCGCTCACCCCCCCCACCAGTACGTCAGCTTCGCCAGCACGATATCCGCCGCCGGCGCCTTCCCCACCGCTCCCAGGTTCAGCGACCCGATCTGATTCGGCTCCAGCGTCGTCGTCGGCACCTGAGAGCGCGTGTACACGAGGAACAGCGTCGAGCCGAGCACGTACTCCCAGCGCAGCACGATGTTCACGTTCAGCACCCCTTGCTCGAAGTCCGGGTTCGAAACCTGCCCCGTGTACGGCGTGAGCTCGGCGAGGTGAACGACCGGCCGCGGGCCCGTTGCCGCGGCGGTGAACTGCGAGAAGTCGCTGTAGTGCCCCGAGGCGAGAAACAGCTGCGCGTACGCCTGCAGCGTGAGCCGCGGCGCAAACGTGTACGTCGAGCGCACGGTGAGCCCCAGCGCCTTCGCGTCGAGCTTGCCGAAGACGTACTGATTGTTCGTCGCGCCGTACTCGGCGAAGCGCGGCTCTCCGTACGTCCACTGCCACGTCGGGAGAAAGTCGAGATCGAACTGCGGGAGCACGCGCAGATTGAGGTCGGCGTTCCCTTGCAGATTGAGCCCGTCGTAGATGACCTCGGAGGTGTGATCGACGCCGAGCGACACCCGCTTGGTCGAGTCGGTCCCCACATAGACCTCGCCGGCGACGCGACCATCGCGCTGGAGTGCGCTCCCGTCGCCGATCTCGCGATCGTCGAATTTCGTAGGGCGAAAGCCCACGTTCACGGAGTAGTTCCAGAGGTTCTTGAAGCGCCCATACGCCCCCGCGTAGTTGCCCTGGCCGATGAGCAGGCCTCGCACGTCGAGCGTCCCGCCCACGAAGAGCCATTCGTGCGTCTCGAGGAACGGCCCCGCCGGATCGAGATCGCGGTACTCGAGGTTCCCCCCCGCGGCGAGCTGGTTGGCGCGCTGGTTGTACCCGAGATCGTTGATCTCGAACTTCGCCGACTCGAGATCCGTGTTCACGTTGCCGATCCAGTGCTTCCCCCCCTCCTTGTTCACGTACGCCTTCAACCCGAAGCCGAGGTCGCCCGGATTGACCGTCGTGCCGTCGGCCTCTTGCTTCCCCGGACCGCGCTCGAGCACGGTCGACACGACCTGCCCCCCCGTCACCCAGTCCCCCCCCGGCGCGCGCCAGCGCCAGTCGACCGCGCCGACGTACGCATCGTTGAAACACCTCCCCAGCGGCCGCACCTGCAGCGGGTTCGTGATGACCTGCGTGAGCTCCACCGGCCCCGGACACAGCACGCTCGCTGACGTCGGAAACCCATACCCCTGCCCTGGTTGCACCAGTGGGTAGTTCGCGGTCGACTCGGCGTGCGTCGTCGCCGTGAGCATCACGGCGACGCTCGCGTTGTCGCCGAGATCGCGCTTCAGGCGAAGCACGTTGAACGTGCTCGTCGGGTCGACCGACCGCGTGACACGCGCGCCGTTACCCAGCTGCACCTGCACGTCGTTCTCGGCCGTGACCGCCTGGATGGTCCCGATGGACCACTTGTCCCCGAGCCTTCCGGTCAGCTTGCTCGCACCGTAGATCGTCGCCGGCGTGGGCACCTCGACGAGTTGCTCGTTGTTGATCGGGTCGGTTCGCAGCGACGGGATGTCGGGCACACGCCCGATGCGCCGCGTGTACACGAGCTGGAAAGGCGTCGTGAACGCGTCGATCCCTTCCAGGAAGAAGGGCCGCTTCTCCGGGTAGTACGTCTCGTACGTCGTCAGGTTCAGCACGACCTGGTCGGCCTCGACCTGCGCGAAGTCCGGGTTGAACGTCGCGTCGAGCGTGAGCGCCTGCGTGGGGTGCCACTTCAGGTCGAGCCCTCCAGACGCCTTGAACGTCGTCCCGCTCGCCAGCTGCAGCGACGACGGGTCGAGCCGGCGAAGCTCGCCGACGATGAACGGTCGCAGCTCGATCGGCGACCGCTCCTCGAGCCCGCGTAGATCGTCGAGCTTGCCGTAGTGCGAAACGACGCCCGCCGCGCTCCGAGGCACGTACGCCCAGTCGTCGCTCTCCTGCTTCGCCGAGATGTATCGGTTGGCCTGGAAGTCCCACGACTGCACGTCGCGCGTCGGGAACCGGAGGATGCGGAGAGGGATCCTGAACTCCGCGGTCCACGCGTTGGCGCCGATGTGCGTACGCGCTTCCCAGTTCTCGTCCCAGTCGGGCGAGTAGTCGGTGTCGTTGAAGCGGATGGCGTCGGCCAGCGTGCCGGAGGCGTTGACGTAGAACTCGAACGCGCTCGTGTGGTCTCCGCGCGTGCCGAGATCGAACTGGACGGAGTCCGCCTCCACGACGCGATCGCGACGCGTGAGGTGCGGCGCGATGGGAGAGTGCGTCTGAGGACAGTCGAACGCGACGTAGACCGCATCGTCGTCGTAGAGCACGCGCACGGTCGTCGGGTCGCTCGGCGCGATACCATCGTTGGGAACGCGCTGCGTGAAGCCATCGGACCCTTCCGCGAGCTTCCACGCCTCCTCGTCGAGGAGCCCGTCGATCACGGGGGGCGTCGCGGTCCGGACGGCGTGAATGTGCGGCGACGCCGGGAGCTTGGCTGGCGCCGCGGGGGGATCGGCGGCCGCGAGCGACGGCACGAAAAGCGCTGTGAGAGCAAAGGTTCGAACGAGGGGCTTCAATCGGCGCTCGGCGGAAAGAACGACAGGCTCAGCTGCAACGTATCGCTTTGTCCCCCAGAATCACCGTCCCCACTTGGATGACGCCACGCTTGGGTTACCTGGCATACATCGTGGTTTCGACGCCCGGGCCGTTCCGCACTTGGGTCCTCGCTCGCGCGTTGAGATGGGCGAGAGCGCGCGTCGTCAGAGCGACGTCGCGAGACCGGGAACGGCGTCCGACCCTCAGACCGGGATCTGATAGAGCATCACGTAGACGACGACGCCGGTCACCGACACGTAGAGCCAGATCGGGAACGTCACGCGCGCGATCTTCCGGTGCTTCTCGAAGCGCGCCTTCCACGCCGCCCACAGCGCCATGAGCACGAGCGGCACGACCGTGACCGCGAGGATCATGTGCGTGATGAGGATGGTGAGGTAGGCGACGTGCAGCACGCCATGGTGCGGATCGACGTGCGTGCCAGTGAGAGCGACGCGCGTGAGATACGACGTAAGGAAAAGCGTGGACGTCGCGAAGGCCGTCAGCATCAGGCCGCGGTGCAGCGCGGTGCGCTTGTTGGCGATGGCGACGCGGCCGCAGATGAGCAGGATCGCGCTGGTACCGTTGAGGATGGCGTTGAGGAGAGCGAGGTGCTCACCGATCTCGGCGTGGGTCATCGCGAACTAGGTGGGGTCGAGTTACGTGGAGGGGAAGCGGCAATCGCGGCGCAGAGGAGCCGTTCGTCGGACGCGGCGCAGAACGCCCAGAGCGCCGCGGCGACGATCGCAACGGCGCGCAGCGGTACATCGAAGGCCCCTCGAGACACAAGGGCCAGCGCGAACGCCGAGGTGAGCGCGGCGGGCTGCGCGCGAAGCGCGAGCGCAGCCGCGGCGAGGAAGATCGCCGACGCGGAAAGGAACGACTGCGCGGCGCTCAGCGCATAGGGGGCGGGGAGCGGCGAGGCGTCCGCGAGCGCCGCGTGAAGGACCGATGCCCACACGGGCGCATCGGCGTGCGCCCCCGAAGCCGCCCCCCACGTCACGCCGAAAGCGAGTATCGCCGCGAGCGAGGAGAGGACGAGCCCGAGCTTCCCGCGCGATCCGATCCAGGCCACCGTCACCGCCTGCGCCGCCGCTTCGAGGAACACGCCGAGCGTGACCACGGCACGACTGACGGCGCCCAGTTGCGCGCTCCCGTGCTCGCCCGCCACGCGCGCCAGCTCCCATGCGCCGACGCGAACCAACGCGGCCATCGTGAACGACGAGATCGCGATCGCCAGCGCGCGCGTGTGCGCTCCCTGCATCCCACGCCACGCCGCGGTCGAAGCCACCGACGCGGCGACGAGCGCAATCCCGATCGCGAGCTGCCACGGGTACGGCGCGTCGGGCAGCACGCGAGCGCGCGTGATCGCTACCACCAGCAACACCACCACGAGCGGCGCTCCCGACACGACGAGCGCCCCCGACATGGACTCCGCGCGCCGCGTGAACGCCAGCTCCGTGATTGCCGCCCCGATCGCCGCGATGGCCAGGATCGCCATCGCGTACGAGAACACCGCCGCCGCGTGCTCGCACCACTCCACCGCCGCATCGGACGCGTACCCTTGCACCCCCGGCGCCACCACCACGCCGAGCACGGTCCCGACGAGCGCGGAGAGGCCGAGCGTGCGGATCAACCAGCTGAGGTTTCGCGTGCGAAGCGACTCTCCGAACGGCGCGTCGTTCTCGCGATCGGGCGAGGCAGCGGTCACAGCGCGGCCACGAAATCTCGTTTCGGCGTGAGCATCAACAGTCCTTCGCGCGACTCGGTCGTGTTCCCGGGAACGCCGTGCTCCTGCGTCGGAGCGGGCGGAGTTCCGGGCGCGGGGGGCTCGGGATCGGTCCCCTTGGGGGCCGCGTTGAGAATGAACGGACGCGCGTTCATCGTCGAGCACGCGTAGATCTCGTCGCGGTGGAACTCCCAGTGAAGGTACACATTGCCGTCGGGTGAGAGGATCGCGCTAGGCGCGGGACCGAACGGCGATGCCCGTTGCACCGAGTCGAGCGCCGCGATGTCGAAAGCCGTGATGCCGCTCGTGTGCACGACCCCCATCTTGCGCACGTGCCCCTCTTTGGTCAGCACGATCTCGAGCGATGTGAAGATGTGCTGATCGTTCATCGGATGCGTCGACGGCAGGCTGTCGAGCGAACCGAGGAACGAATCGGCAAAGATGGGGTGGATGCGGTTGTGCATCGCGTTCAGGTACGACGCGAAGGGGACCTGCGCGGTGTTGAGCGCGGTCTGGTTCCCCGGCTTCACGCTCGACACGTAGTTCTCGATCGCGCTCCGCCACCGTTCGAAGTTCGACGCGATCCACGATCCGCGGTGCTCGCTTCTCCGGCGCTCCCCGTCGGCCTCGCGCTCCTTGCGAAGCTCGTCCGAGCCGACGACTGCGACGACCCCTTGCTGCGACAGGTTCAGATTCACCTGCCCCGGCCCCGGCCGGCCGCCGAGCCCGAGCCATGAGACCGACGTCGGCGGCGCCTGGGGCCGGGTGCTCTCGCTCCCGGGCCCCTGATCCTGCGCCGCGCCCGGTCCCGGGTTCGGCCGGATCGGATTGAACGTCCAGTTCCCTTCCGCAGCGCTCGTCACCTCGGGCGACGTCTCCCCCGCGGCCCCCGGCGCGAGCGGCGGCGCGTTCGTCGGCGGCGCGTTCATCGCCTGCCGCCCGTCGCCTCCCACAGCGGGGATCGCCTGTGCCTTCGGCCCGTTCACCGCGACTGGCGCCGGATTCCGAGGCATCGGCTCCTTCTGGACCTCGAACTCCGTCCCTTTTTCCCCGGGCGCGCGGTTCTTGTCGCCGGCATGATCTTCGGACTCACCAATCCTCGTCCGCTCGCTGTCGCCTGTGTGCTCCTTCGGCCCCGCATGGTTCCCGCCCGGCGTCGGATCGGGATCGTCGCGGTCGTGCGAGGTGAGCTGCGCGGCGGTCTCTTCCTTCACCGTGTTCGCGTTGTCCGCGATGAAGTGCGCGTTCGGATTGTCCTTCTGGTTCGGATCCGCGTGCTGCTTCACCGCGATGCGGTGGTCGGCCTGCGGCGGCGGGGGCGGGAGCGGCTTCGCCTTTTCCTCGGCCACGACGAGCGTCTTCTTCTCGTCCTTCTTCTTCTCCTCCGGCGTCTTCTTCTCGTCCTTCTTTGCGAGCTCGGGCGGCTTCGCCTGCTTCTTCTCTTTCTCCGGAGGCTTCGGCTTCGGAGGCGGAGGAGGGGGCGGGGGCGTCGGATCGGCTTCGATCTTCTTGGACGAATCGAGCAGCGCGACGTCGAAGGTCTGCTCCTCCATGCGCACCCGATCGCGCACCTGCGTCGCCATCGAGTGAAGGTACTGGTGGTCCTCGTGAACGACCGCGACCTCGTTCGCGCCGCCTCCGAAGATGAAGTGCACGCAGATCGCCGCGCAGATCCAAAGGATCAGCGGGGTACTTGCATCGCGCGTGCGCTTCATCGGGGTGCTCGTGTCGACCGGGTCCTAGGACAAACCTGTGGCCGACGCAGCGTGAAGGCTAGCACCAGCACGACCCGCGGGGCCACGTACCGCGGACGAGCCGCGAACGAGCGAACATCCACATTTTTCCGCGCTGCCCCGCTTCCCGCGGCCAGGTGAGGCGGTCCGTCTCGCCTCAGCGAAGCGACACTTCGAGCGCGGCCGTATCGGAGCGAATCAACGCTTCGTACGAACCCGTCGTGTCCGTGCCCCCAAGGGAGTCGAGCACGACCTTCGGGACGCCTGCGCCGGCGGCGCCGGTCTTCACGTCGAGACGGTAGCGCTCGGCGAAGTAAGCCATGCCCGTGTCCGCCGTCGTGAAGGCGCGCCCGTGCCACGTCGAGGCCCTGCCGTCGATTTCACGATCGAGCGCGTCCAGCGAGGCATCGAGCGTCGCTGCACGCTCGCGAAAAGCGTTCGCATGCGACGAATCGGTCCGCGCGAGGTCTTCGGCGATCGCGGTCGCCATGAGGCGCGCGCGCTGCGGATCGAGCCACACGTGCGGATCGATCGTGCCGTCCTTCGCCGTCAGCGTCGGCACGCGATCGCCCACCTTGAGGATACGCACGTGCGGCGGCTCGAGCGGCTCCATCCAGGCGTCGAGCCCGAGCCCGACGAGCACGAAGAGCCTGGCGTCATCCGGCCGAGGCGAGCTCGGCGAAACGAGCGTCACGTCGGCGTCCGGCCCGGCGATTCGACGCACCAGGTCATAAACGGGAAAGACCGACACAGCGACCTTCGCCCGCCCCGGTGGCTTGTGGCAGCCGCCAAGCAGAGCGAACGCGAGAGGTACGAGGAGGACCGCGAGCTTCCGCACGGCGCGCACGGTAGCACCGCTTCGCGCGGAAAAATTGTAGGGGCTGGTGGTCACGAGATCCAGCGTCGATGGCAATTGGCAGCAATCGAGGGGGCACGGTCTCACGGCGGATCTGCCTCGATCGTGCATTTTCCGCGGCGAGCCGCTTGGCCCTCGGCGTGCACTAGCCACCGATCGTCGATGCAGTCCTCTTCGGGCGCCCCCAGCCAGCGATCCTCCTCCATTCCGCCGCGTCCTCCCTCGACGCCACCGCGCCCCTCATCGCCTCCGGCCGAGGGGGCGCGCGTCGTCATGCTCCCGGAGCCCGTGCGGACGCACGAGATCGCCGACGCAGCGCGTGACGCCATGCTGGCGATTCTCCGCGGGATCGGCGAAGGGTGGCGAAAGCGAGAGGTCGCCGCGTGGCTGGCGATGCCGTACGCCGAGCTCACGGCGTTGGCGGAGCTCCCTGAGGAGGACTTCGAAGTCGATGATTCGTCGACCTTTCGTCGACGGCCGACGAAAGTGATGCCCGCTCGCCTCGACGAGGTGCTCCGCGCCGCCAAGGAAGAGACGCTGGCGACGCTGATTCTGGCGGCTCCCCCGGGCAGCGACGTGCGTTTCACGACGCGTGCGATCGGAGCGGGGCACGTCGTCCGCACCCGCGACGCTTTCGGACGCGGCGGCTGGACGCCCGCTGACGTGCGCGGCATGACGCTCGTGGACCGGATCCTGTCGCTCGCCAGCGTCGACTACCTCATGCGTCCAGCCGATTACCTGGGCCGCCTGAGCGTTTGCGGCGTCTGCCAGGCCGTCTCCTTCGACGCCCAGATGCGCGTGCGAGGCCACTGTACGAAGCACCGGAAATCCAGCGGAAGAATCCCCGTTTCGCGGCCGTAAGGACGTCCCTCCCGCGGCCGTGGTAAACCCTCCGCCGCTCCCATGCTCCCGTACGAGATCCGCGGCGCCGTCCTCAGCGACGAGGACCAGCTTCTCGCGGTCGCACGTCACCTCAACACGGTGAACCTGCCCGACGATCGCGAGGCGATCCACACGCTTCTCGACCAGGCCACCAAGAGCTTCACGGGCGCCATCAAGGACCCGAAGCGGCGCGAGTACGTCTTCGTCCTGCGCGACACGGCCAAGGACCTCATCGTCGGCACCTCGATGATCATCGCGCAGCTCGGCCGGCGCGAAGCCCCCTACATCTTCTTCGACGTGCTCGACGAGGAGCGCTACTCGGCCACGCTCGACCGCCACTTCAAGCACACGACGCTCAGCATCGGCTACTCGTACGCCGGCCCCACGGAGATCGGCGGCCTCATCCTCGTGCCCGAGTACCGCAAGGCGGCGGAGCGCCTCGGCCAGTTCATCTCGTACGTGCGCTTCCTCTACATCCGGATGCACCGGGACCTCTTCCGCGACGAGCTCCTCGCCGAGCTGCTTCCGCCACTCGAGCCGGACGGCACGTCGCACCTCTGGGACGCCGTCGGATATCACTTCACCGGACTCAGTTACGCCGAGGCCGACCGACTTTCGAAGCAGAACAAGGAGTTCATCCGCGGCCTCTTCCCCGAGAGCCCCATCTACGGGACGCTCCTCAGCCAGAAGGCGCAGGACGTCATCGGCAAGGTCGGCGTGCAGACACGCGGCGTCGAGAAGATGCTGCGTCGCATCGGCTTCCGCTACGCCGACCGCGTCGACCCGTTCGACGGCGGCCCGCACTTCACCGCCCCGACTGACGAGGTCACGCTCGTCCGGCGCGCGCACACGGCGAAGGTGAGCAAGGTATCTCAGGACGTCGTCGTGAAGAACAAGTCGCTCGTCGCGATCGAGTCCAAGGAGGCGCCGTACTTCAGGTGCGTACTCGCCGACTGCGCGCCGGTCGCCGCCGACGCTGTGATGCTGGGCGAAGAGACGGCCTCTCACCTCGGCGTCGGCGTCGGCGACGAGGTGTGGGTCCTGCCGATGGAGTGATGGTGGCGGCGCGACGCGGAGCTCCTTCGGCGGAGGACGGCGTCGAGTCGATCGAGATCCGCACGACCGACGACCACGCCCTGCGCGCCACGGTGCGCGAGCCGAAGCCGGGCGCACGGTTTCGCGGCGTTGCCGTGCTGGCGCACGCGATGTTCGCGCGTCGCAGTGAATGGGAGAAGGCGGGCTTCGCGAAGTCGCTCAGCCTCCGCGGGTGGCGCACGATCGCGTTCGATTTCCGAGGCCACGGCGACAGCGGCAAGAGCGCCTCTGCGGGAGCGGATTGGACCTACGAGGACCTCGTGCGACGCGATCTCCCCGCGGTCACCGAGGGGGCGCGCGCGCGCGCGAAAGGGAAGCGCGTCGTCGTCGTCGGTCACTCACTCGGAGGGCACGTAGCGATGGCGGCGCAGGCAACAGGCGCGATCGACGTGGACGGCCTCGCGCTCGTCGCGACGAACCTGTGGTTGCGCGAGATCGAGTCGTCGAGCATCCGGTGGGCGGCGAAGCTCGCGATCGCCCGCACGATGGAGGAGATGCGCTTGCGTCGCGGCTTCTTTCCGGCGCGTGCGCTTCGACTCGGCAGCGACGACGAGGCGTCGTCGTACGCCGCGGCGCTCTGGAGGATCGTGCGTGGATTCTGGGGGAGCGAGGACGGGCGCGTGGACTACTGGAACGCCGTGCGCAAAGTGCGCGTCCCGCTGTTCGCGCTGGCGAGCGACGGCGACCCGATCAACGCGCAGGTGGACTGCGCGGCCCGGTTCGCGATGCGCGCGGCGGGGAACGTGACGTTCGAACGGATTCGAACGAGCGACGACGGGGGGAAGGCGCCGGGGCACATGGAGATCGTGACGATGGCGGAGAGCTCGTCGGCATGGGGGAAGCTGGAAGGGTGGATGGCGGGAATCTGAGACCAAACCGCATGGTACGGCACGCCTGAGGGGCCGCTTGGAGGTGCGCCCGGCTTGCGCGGTGGAAATTCTGCGCGTACAGAATGTTCGTGGCGCAACCCATGGACTCTCACGACGGTCGCTCCCCCGCTCTCCCACGGAGAGATCGCGCGCGCACGAGCTCCGGCGAGACGTCGCCCCTCACGCCGCACGAGGAACGCATCGCCGCCGCCGTCGCCGCCGCCACGATGCCCGCGGGGAGATTCCTCGAAGCGGGGGGCGAAGCCACCGTCGCCAAGCTTCGCCGCTGGCTCGTCGGAACGAGCGCCATCCAGGTGAAGGGCATTCGTGCGCTGCTCTGGGCCGCCGAGGCGCTATCCGTCACGCGCACCGGCCGACCTCTCTCGACGCTCCCGCGCGCGCGGGCCGAGAAGCTGCTCGCCGCCTGGCAGACCTCGCGCTCCCCGCTTCGCCGTGCGTTCTTGCGTGCCCTCGTCACGCCGCTGAAGGCCGCCCACTTCGACGATCCGAAGATGTTCGCGCACGTCGGCTGCGCCCGCGAGACGCCGAAGCTCACGGTCGACGAGCCCGCACGCTGGATGCGCCAGGTCACGCTCGGCCGCGACGCGACGGGCGATCTCGAGCTGGAGTGCGAGGTCGTCGTCGTCGGCACGGGGGCGGGCGGCGCCGCGTGCGCGTACGAGCTGGCCTCGCGAGGGCGCGCGGTGCTCCTGCTCGAGGAGGGGGAGTACCACCGCCGAAGCGCGTTCACGTCGCGTGCGTCGGAGACGTTCAAGAAGCTCTATCGCGATCAGGCCATGACGTTCGCGATCGGCAACGTCGGGACGCCGGTGTGGGCGGGGCGCGCCGTCGGTGGCAGCACCGTGATCAACTCGGGCACGTGCTACCGCGCGCCGGAGCGGGTCTTTCGCGCGTGGCGCGAGGAGCTGGGGCTCACGCAGTTCACCGGCGCGTCTCTGGCGCCGTATTACGAGCGCGTCGAAGCGATGCTGCGCGTCGAGTCGGCGAAGCGCGATCTCACGGGCGGCGTAGGGCGCGTGATCGCGCGCGGCGCGGAGTCGCTGGGTCTGTCGCACCATCCGCTGGTTCGCAACGCGCCCGACTGCGACGGGCAGGGCGTCTGCTGCTTCGGCTGCCCCACGGGAGCGAAGCGCTCGACGGACGTGAGCTACGTCCCCGAAGCGCTCCTCCGCGGCGCGCAGCTCGTCACCGGCGCACGCGTCTCGACGATCGACGTCGTCGCCGGTCGTGCGCGCGGGGTGCGCGGCTCGCTCGGCAACGGAGCCCACGGCTTCCGCGTGAAGGCCGACGTGGTCGTCGTGGCCGGCGGCGCGCTCATGACGCCGCTCTTGCTCGCGAGGAACGGCGTCGTCCGTCACTCGATGCTCGGTCGGAATCTGTCGATCCATCCGGCGACGAAGGTGATGAGCGTCTTCGACGAGGACATCGACATGTCGCGCGGGATCCCGCAGGGCTACGCGATCGACTCGTACGCCGAGGAAGGGATCATGTTCGAGGGGGCCTCGACGCCGCTCGACGTGACGGCGATCGCCGTGCCGTGGGTCGGCACGAAGTTCGTCGAGGTCATGGAGGCGTACCGCAACGTCGCGACGTTCGGCCTCATGGTCAAGGACACGTCGCGCGGGTCGGTGCGCGCGGGGCCGAACGGGTCGCCGCTCATCTTCTACGACATGAACATGGAGGACACGCGCAGGATGCAGCGCGGGGTCGCCATCCTGTGTGAAGTGTTCCTCGCTGCGGGGGCGAAGCGCGTCTTGCCGTTCATCGCCGGGCTCGACGAGGTGCGCTCGCTCGCGGACGTCGCGAAGCTCCGCGCGAAGACGTTCGCGCCGTCGGATGTGGAAGTGAGCGCGTTTCACCCGCTCGGAACCTGCCGCGTAGGCGCCGATCCGAGGACGAGCGTGCTCGGTCCCGATCACGAGGTGCACAGCGTGGAACGACTGTTCGTCACCGACGGAAGCGCCGTCCCGTCGTCGCTGGGGGTGAATCCTCAGATGACGATCATGGCCATGGCGCTGCGCGCGGCGGAGATCATCGACGCGCGCCTTTCGTGAGCCCAAGCTCGCGAGCCATCGCGGAGAGCAGCGCGCGGGCCTGCGAGGCCGTGGGGAGCCCGGCGTCACGCACGACCGACGCTTCCGGCTCGTCGACGCCCTCGGCGAGCGTGCGCAGCGCGCGCGCCCGCGCACGCTCGACTCGCGTGCGTTGAGATGCGTCGAGCTTCGGCTCGATCCACCGCGCGAGCGCCCACGACAGTGCCGCGTGCCGCGCTTCGTCGCGCGCGATCCGCGTGAACGCGTGCCGTAGCTCGCCGTCAGCGGCGTGCGCCGCCTGCCACCGCGCGAGAAGCGCTCCGTACGTCTCCTTGACGCACCCTTCGGCCGCGTTCTCCGCAGCGATCGCCCATGTCGCGCGCTTTCGCCCACGCCGAACGCGCGCTCCGGCCACGCGCCCCCCACGTCTCTCCGCCAGGCGAGTCATCGTTCGCGCATGGCGCACTTCGTCTCGCGCCGCTCGCGCAGCTCCGGCCACGAGCGCGCGCGGCGCAGCGAGGCACACGAGCTCCGCGCGCATCCGCTCGAACGCGGTGATCGACGCTTCTTCCTCGTACGCCAGCTCCGCCAGATACGCGCCCGTGCCCGAAGCTCGCGACGGCGAGCGCGTGCCGAGGAGCCCCGCGGGTCGGCGCCCCCCGCCGCCGAAGCACGGGAAGCAAAGGATCGTGATCGCCCCCCCATCCCCCGGCGCATAGGCGTCGTCGATGCAGCCGGCGTCCTCGGCGAGCCAGCACTGCGAGCCGGAGATGGTCGTCACCAGCGCGCCATCGTCGACGACGAACGCGCCGTCCGATTCGGTGAGGAGCACGTTGCACCCTGCGCTACCGAGCCCCTCGGGGAGCCCGCACCCGTAATAGATCGCGCAGGTGTCCTGGCCGTCCGGTGCGCCATCGACGCCGACGGCGGAGCCGAGATCGACCGACCCGAGCGCGCACCCCCCCTGCGCGAATGCGTCAGGGAACCCCGCGTCGCGCGACTTCGATGCATCGGATGCGTCGCGGGGGCCGGCGTCCCCGATCGGCGGCCCGGCGTCGGGGGTGAGCGTGCCGTCGACTGCCGCGTCGGCGGCCCCGCTCCCCTCTCCCCCATTCGAGCCGTTGCACGCCATCATCACCGCGGGCCCCAGCGCGGCTGCCATCGCCACGCGGAACGCGCGAACAAGACGGCGACGCTCTCGTCCGACCACGCGCGCCGTGCCTCTCAGCAGCCGCCGTGGCCGCGCGAGGGGAAGATCTTCCCGGGGTTGAGCAGGTCCTTCGGATCGAACGCGCGCTTCACGTCGCGCTGGATCTGGATGAGCTCCGGGCTCTGCTCGATCGGAAGGTACTGCGCCTTCGAGACGCCGATGCCGTGCTCGCCGGAGAGCGTCCCGCCGAGCGCGATCGTCGCGTGCATCAGCGCGTCGATCGCGCGGTCGACCGCCTCGCGCTCGCGGTCCTCGTTCCAGAGGAAGTTCACGTGCAGGTTGCCGTCCCCCGCGTGCCCGTACGTGAGGTACTGCACGCCCGTTCGCTCGCCGATGCGATCGACCTCGCGGAGGAGCTCGACGATCTTCGACCGCGGCACGACGATGTCCTCGCTCAGCTTGTACTTGGCGAGCCTGCGGGTCGCGTGCGACAGCGCACGGCGCGCTTCCCAGAGGCGACTGCGCGCGGCGGCGTCGTGCGCCACCACCACGTCGACCACGCCGTCGCGACCGACCAGGAGCTCACCGAGCTTTTCGAGCGACTCGTCGGTCACGCGCTCCTCGCCGTCGACCTCGATGAGCAGCATCGCGTTCGCACGCGGATCGATCGCTACCTTGTTGGCGCGCACGGCGTTCAGCGTCGCGGCGTCCATGAGCTCGAGGCACCGCGGTACCAGCCCCGCATCGACGATCGCGGCGACGGCTTCCGCGCAGGCATGCACGTCGCGAAAGAGTGCGAGCACGGTACGTACGTGCGGAGGCTTCGCCACGAGCTTCACGGTCACCTCGGTGAAGACCGCGAGCGTTCCTTCGCTCCCGACGAGAAGCGCGGTCACGTCGTAGCCGGTGACCCCCTTCACGGTGCGACGCCCGGTCCGGACGACGCGACCGCCGATGAGGCACGCCTCCAGCCCGAGCACGTAGTCGCGCGTCACGCCGTATTTGAACGCGCGCGGTCCGCCCGCGTTCTCGGCGACGTTGCCGCCGATCATGCACGACGCGAGCGAGTTCGGATCGGGCGGGTAGAAGAGCCCCTCCTTCTCGACCGCCGCGTGCAGCTCACCGGTGATGACCCCCGGCTCGACGACGGCGAGACGATCGCGGCGATCGATGTCCTTGATGCGCGCGAGCGCGTGCGTCGCGAGGAGGATGCCTCCGGCGACCGGAACGGCGCCGCCCGTGCGCCCCGTCCCCCCGGCGCGCGGTGTGATCGGGACGTCGCACCGATCGGCGATCTCCAACGCGCGCGCTACGTCTTCGACGTGCTCGGCCAGGACCACCACGTCCGGCACGCGCCCGATGGCTTCGCTCTCATCGCGCGCGAAGCGCTCGCACCCTTCGCGCTCGTCGATGACCTTCGACGGGCCGAGCGCCTGGGTCAGCTCTCTTCGGGCGCGCGCGATCGAAGCGTCGCTCGGCAAGCGAACTTCGGGCGGCGCAATGAGCACGAGCTCACTCTAGCAACGCCCGCCGCGACCTACCATTGGACGGTCGGGAAACCGCGCCCGGGGCGCGCGAACAGGTACCCCTGCATCATCTCGCACCCGATCTCGGCGAGTACGTCGCGCTCTTCCCTCTTCTCGATCCCTTCGGCGACGACGATGCGCCCCATCTCCATGCAGAGCTGCGTCATCGAGCGGATCAGCGCCCTCTTCGTCGACTGGAGGTGGACGTCGCGCACGAGCGACATGTCGAGCTTCACCACCTCGGGCTCGAGCTGCGCGAACGCCGTGAGCCCTGCGTAACCGGCACCGAGGTCGTCGAGGGCGACACGGAAGCCGAGCTTTCGAAGGGCGGCGACGCAGGCGAGAGCGTCCCCGACGTCCTCGATGGCGGCGCGCTCGGTGATCTCGAGCACGACGCGGCTGGCGAGCTTCGTGAGCGGCGCGTTCGGCGAGAGCAGCTCGCTGTCGGTGAGATCGTGCGGATGCAGGTTCACGAAGAGGAAAGCGTCGGCGGGAGCGGCCGCGAACGCTTCCCCGGCGGCGTCCCGGATGGCACGTCCGAGCGCCCGCTGCTTCCCCAGGCGTGCGGCCGCGTCGAGGAACGCGCCCGGGTGCGGGAGCGTCGCTTCGTTCGAGCGCAGGAGCGCCTCGTAGCCGTAGATCGCGCCGGAGCAGGACCGGACGATGGGCTGAAACGCCATCCACATGGTTTCGGACGCCCTCGCGTAGGCGGCCTCGAGCCCTGCGCGATCGCCGACCTGCTTGTTGCTGTCGCCGACGATCTCCAGCGCGCGCCTCCGCAGCTTCGCCATGCGCCCCACCAGCACTGCGCTGTCGATGACCTGGGTCAGCTGTTCGAGACCGAAAGGCTTCGGAAGGTAGCGATACGCGCCGTACTCGAGCGCGCGCATCGCCGTCGCCAGCGCCGGATCTCCGGTGACGAGCACGACCGGGACGTCGAGATCGTGGCTCCGGACCGCACGGAGAAGCTCCAGCCCATCCATGGCGGGCATCGAGATGTCGCTGATGATGACGTCGTACTCGGTGAGGCGCACCAGCTCGATCGCCTGCGCGCCGTCGTTCGCCAGATCGACCGCGTAGCCGGCCGCCACCAGCGCGTGCTTGTAGACGCGGAGCAGCGCGATCTCGTCGTCCGCGACCAGCACTCTCCCTTTCGGATCGGCAGGCTCGCTAGCCCGGGTCTGGTTGCCTCGCGGGGAGGTTGGATGCGCGCCGCTGGGACGCTCGCTCTTGGCCATTCGCGTCCCGCAGGTGGATCGAGGATACGCCTCTTGTAACTCTCCACACAATCACGAGCCCTTTGCCTCGATCGCGCGCGGGCACTAGCTTCTCCGCATGAGACCCACGCCGTTGGTTCGATTCGTCGCGACGCTCGCCGCCTTCTCCGCCGTTCTCGCTTTCGCCCCGCTGGCGCGCGCACAGACCGACATCCGCACCCCCCTCGGCGCGAGGACGACCCTCGTCATCGATGAGCTCTCGGGTTTTCGCGCGAGCACGGTCGGCGGCGTCAACTACGCGGGCCCCATCGGCATCAGCTTCCAGAACGTGAGCGAGAACGTCCCGGCGGCGAACCCCACGGCGAGCGCGGGGAGCGTGACCGCACACTACACGAACGTGTGGTTCGCGCCGTCGGCCGACTATTTCGTCATCGACCACCTGTCCATCGGCGGGCTCATCGAGGTCACCAGCACGAGCTCGAGCCTCTCCACGACCGTGTTCAACAGAACGACCTCGGTATCGCAGCCCACGGTGACGAGCCTCACGATTCTCCCGCGCGTCGGCTGGATGTTCGCCATCTCGGATCGCTTCGGCATCTGGCCGCGCGGGGGGCTGGGGTACGCGGCGCACACGACTTCGTCGTTCGATCCGACGGCCGCGACCGGTACGACCGACACACTGTCCGGGTTCGTCGTCGATCTCGACGTCGGGTTCCTCTACCGCATCAACCAGAGCTTCTTCCTCAGCGGGAGACCCGAAGTCACCTTCGTCCCCGGCTCGCACACGGAGACGACCGGGAACACGAGCACGTCGCTCGGCGCGACCGTCTTCCAGTTCGCGATGGTCGGCGGCGTCGGGATCATGTTGGATCTCTGACCGTGAGCACCGAATTCCTCCGCTTCGCCGGCACGCCGTCCTACCTCACCAACCAGGCGATCGAGCACGCCGTCGACTGCGCCCTGGCGCTCGAGCGTCCGCTGCTCGTGAAGGGAGAGCCGGGGACCGGCAAGACGCTCCTCGCGGCCGCCATCGCCGAAGCGCTCTCGCTCGACATCATCCACTGGCCCGTCAAGTCCACCACGCGCGCGCAGGACGGCCTCTACCTCTACGACACGGTCCAGCGCCTCTACGACGCCCGCTTCGGCGACGGCGACGTGAAAGACATCCGCCACTACATCAAGCTCGGGCCCCTCGGTCGCGCGTTCGCGTCGGAGAAGCGCGTGGTGCTCCTCATCGACGAGGTCGACAAGGCGGACCTCGAGTTCCCCAACGACCTGCTTCACGAGCTCGATCGCATGCGCTTCGTCGTCGGCGAGACGGGCGACGAGGTGGTCGCGAAAGAGCGCCCGGTCGTCGTCATCACGTCGAACAACGAGAAGGAGCTCCCTGACGCGTTCCTCCGTCGCTGCGTCTTCCACTTCATCGACTTCCCCGATCAGGAGCTGATGAAGCGCATCGTGCGCGTGCACCACCCGAAGATCGACGAGGAGCTCGTCGACCAGGCCGTGGTCGCGTTCTACGAGCTCCGCGAGCTCCCGCGCCTTCGCAAGCGCCCGTCGACGAGCGAGCTGGTGGACTGGATCGCCGTGCTGAAGCGCGCGGGCATCGGGGAGAAGCGGTTCATTCGCGAGCTGCCGTTCCTCGGAGTGCTCCTGAAGAAGGAGCAGGACGTGGAGCTCCTGAAGGGGGCCAAGAAGGGGGGCTTCCGGAGCTGAGTAGTCCCCCGGCGGACCTCGCACGACGTGTGGGGGAGATGCGCCTCGCACCGGGAAGGAGCTGCGCGATGCGCGGGCGCGTATATTTTGGCGCATGAGGCTTCTTCCTTTCGTGGGGCTCGGCACGGTCGTCTTCTCGGCGACGCTCGCCGCGTGCGGATCGAGCAGCAGCAACGGGAACGGCAACGGCGGGGGCGGCGACGGCGGGCTGCAGGACGGGACGGTGCCGCCGAACCTCCTCGACGACGGAGGGGGCCTGTTCGGTGACGGGCAGACGGGCGGGTTGAACGTGACCCCCACGTCGCTCCAGACGATCAGCGTCGCCGCCGGAACCTCGACCCCGACCGTCCCCTTCTCCGCCACGCTCGACGGCACCCCGGCGGCAGCCGCATGGACGCTCGACCGCGGCGACATCGGCGGCATCGCGACGGGCCCGTCGAGCACGGGAACGTTCGTTCCGCGCGGGACGACCGGAGGGCTCGTGACGATCACGGCGGCGCTGAACGGCCAGACCGTCACGCGGCAGGTGTTCGTGAAGCTCCTCGCGCAGCAGAACGGCATCAACACGAGCAACCCTGGCGAGAGCGGGCAGAATCCGACGTCCCCCGGCCAGCTGGGTCAGGGGGGCGGCGTCGGTGGCGTGGGCGGCGAAGGGCTCGGCCCCCCGGTCACCGATCCGGGGACGGTCAGCGCTCTGCAGGACCCAGGCGGCGACGCGTCCGCCGCGGGGCTCGCGCTGCTCTATCCGTACGACAAGACCGTGTGGCCGCGCGGAATGCTCGCGCCGCTGCTCATGTGGTCGTGGGCCACCAACGACGCCGACGCGATCTTGATCACGCTCCGCACGACGAGCGGCTCGTTCTCGTACACCGGCATGTTCGGCCGTCCGGCGATCCTTTCGCAGACGAACGGCCCGTACATCCGGTCTCCGATCCCCCAGGACGTGTGGACGATGGCGACGAACACCGCGGGCGGTACGACGCCGACCGGAGCCGTCGATCAGCTCACGATGACGTTGACGATCGCGCGATCGGGCGTCGGCTACGGCCCCATCGGAGAGACGTGGAACGTCGCGCCGGGGCTCCTCACCGGGACGGTCTATTACAACTCCTACGGCACGCAGTACGTGAAGAACTGGACCGCGCTGGACGGCGCGGGCCACTCGGTCGGCGCCGCGATCCTCGGGATCCACTCGGGCGATCTGGCGCCCCACCTCGTCGTCGGACAGAACAGCCCGGTCAACTCGTCGGGCAATCCGTCGGACGACACGGGGTGCCGCGTCTGCCACGTCGTCTCGTCGCACGGGCGCTTCGTGATCACGCAGTCGGAGCAGGGGAGTCCGACCGATGGTCTGAGCTTCCTCTATGACCTCACCGCCCCGGACGCAGGCGCCACGCAGCTCGCCGTGCAGGGGACGTTCGCGTGGGCGGGAATGACCAATGACGGAGCCTACGCGCTCACGAACGCGATCGATCCATCGTCCACCAACCCGGCGATCACCAACAGCCTCGCGGGCTCGGCGACGAGCTCGTTCTGGCAGTTCGGCGCGACTCCCACGCCGGGGACGCTGACCGGGCTCCCGGGCGGCGTCGCCGCGGGTTACCCGTCGTACGCGCCCGACAACCAGTTCGTGGCCTACGTCGACGTCACGGGCTCGACGAACGACGTCCACGGTCCGATCGACGTGGCGAGCTACAACGCCGCGACGCAGCAGTTCTCCGGCGTTCGCACGGTCCTCTCGGCCGACGACGGAGACGCCGCCGCCGGCACCCCGCCGACCGGCGAGCGCATCGGCTACCCGGTCTTCCTCCCCGACGACAGCGCGCTCCTCTTCGAGAACGAGGTGCGCGGCGCCGACGGCGTCGCCGGCTCCAACCCCCAGACCGTGATGGAGACGCGCGACGGCACGCGCAGCGAGCTGTGGTGGGTCACGCTCGGCGCGACTCCGAAAGCGCAGCCGCTGTACGCGCTCAACGGCAAGACCACCGCCGGCGCGGCTTCGTACCTCCCGTCGCTCACGAACAACCACGGCATCGCCGTCGCGGTCGGAACCGATCCGCGCGATACGTACGACGAGACCGGCTGGGACGACACGACGCTCAACTACGAGCCCACCGTGCTCCCCGTCGTCGTCGGCGGATATGCCTGGGTCGTGTTCACCAGCCGGCGCGCGTACGGCAACCAGCTCGACGAGGTTCCGTGGCTCAGCTGGCCGCCGAACTACGACACGACCAGCCTCGCGCAAGCGACGGTGAAGAAGCTGTGGGTCGCGGCGATCGATCTCAACGCGCCCCCCGGCACCGATCCGAGCCACCCGGCGTTCTACCTCCCGGCGCAGGAGATCCTCGCCGGCAACTCGCGCGGCTTCTGGGTGCTCGACCCGTGCGAGCAGAACGGCGCGAGCTGCTCATCCGGCGATCAGTGCTGCAACGGGTTCTGCGAGGCTTCGGAGGACGGAGGGCTCGTCTGCTCCAACGCGCCGGTCAACGCGACGTGCTCCGGCACGCAGGACAAGTGCACGACCGCCGCCGACTGCTGCGACACGACGAACCAGTGCATCAACGGGTTCTGCGCGGCCGCTCCGCCGAAATGAGCGGAGCCCTCAGTTGAACGTTCCGCTTCCGTCCTGACCGCAGCTCGTGTCGTTCGCCGCGCAGTACTGGATGCGGTGGAAGACGAACGAGCCGCCGGAGCCGTTGTCGATGTGCTGGCAGAGGACGCTCTCTCCGAGCACGCTCATCTCACCGTAGCCACCGGTCTCGTGGAACGCGTTCGCGCACGCGGTGTGCGAACCGTCCTCGTACCAGGAGGGGAGCACCGGGAACTCCTGCTTCGCGTCGGCCGTCGGGTAGTAGGTCGACGGAAGGCAGACCTTCGTGAGCGAGCAGTCGGTGGGGAGCGGGTTGGCGTAGTTGCCGGCCTTGAGCTCGTAGCAGAGGGTGAACGTGCCGGCGCAGTCGACGGTGAGATCGTCCCTCGACCAGACGTCGGTAGGCATGGGAGGGGGCTCGGGCTCGGTGCTCGTCACCACGGGGTAGACCGTCGCGCCGCCGTCGGGATCCTGCGTGGTCGACAGGGAGAACGTCTTGCCGTCCGAGTAGGTGATGAAATACGGAACGAGGTTCTCGATGTGCCACTGCCCTTCCGAGAAGCACGTGCACGCGGCGGGGCCGGGCGGCGCGTTCGGATCGGGGAGCACGGCGCCCACGCACGGGCCCCAAGTGTAGCCGACCTCACCCGTCGCCTGGCACGTCGTGACTCCGTCCTTGCAGTCGCCGACGTCGCGGTTCGATCGCAGACCGGGCCAGCACGCCGCGGTCGTCCCGACCGGGCCGCACGGACACCCCTGGAGGTTCTTGTCGGTCGGGCACGACGGTGTTCCGCCGATGGGCGGGGGCGACGGAGCGCCGCCGTCGGGACCGCACCACTGGTTGGGCGGGTCCTCGGCCGCGAGCGCGTCGAGGCTGAAGCCACCGCCGTCGAGCAGGTCCGCGCCGTTGAACGGGGGACCGGCGCTCGCGCCCCCGTCGCCGTTGGTCGCGTTGAAGAGGCTGGACTGGCTCGAGCCGCACGCCGCCCCGACGAGTGCGATGGCGAGCGAGAGCACGACGGCAGCAGACGTGGTGCATTGGCGAAGATGTGAGTGCATCGGGGAGACCTCGGCGCGCAGGCGGTTGTCGCCACCCAAAGCACGTCCTCTGCCACGCGCGGACGCGTTCCCCCCGCGTGTGCACATTGCCCTGGATTTGCCGCCTGTCGTCGCAGCGCCGGCAAGACGCGCGTGCGCTCTCGCGGTTCGTTTCCACTGTCGCTCTCTTGCTGTGGCGACCCTTGGATCACCTGCGCACCACCGGCCACGCCGCGCGGGAGCCGCTCTTCAGGCGATCGAGTGCAGAGCCGCCTGCATCCCGCCGTGCGGGCGCAGCGTGATCATCTGGTCGAGCGTCACGTCGCGTCCGAGCACCTCCACGCGGAAGCGCTGCGTGGCCGTCGCGATGATGGCCTGCGCCTCGGAGAGGGCGAAGCCGTTGCCGATGCACACCCTCGGCCCCCCGCCGAACGGGAAGTAGGCGTGCTTGTGCCTGCGCGCGCTCGCCTCGGGCGCGAACCGCTCGGGGTCGAAGCCCTCCGGGTTCGGCCAGAACTGCGGGTGACGGTGCGTGAAGAACGGGCTCAGCATGACCATCGAGCCGGGCGGAATGCGAAAGCCGCGCACCTCGTCCTAGCCGATCGCCAGCCGCCCGAACATCCACGCCGGCGGGTAGAGGCGCATCGCCTCCTCGAGGACCATCCGCGTGTACTTCAGCTTCGGGAGATCCTCGGCCGTGAGGAGCCGGTCGCCGAGCACGCTCTCCACTTCGGCGCGCAGCTTCTGCCAGACGTGCGGCGAGCGCGAGAGGAGCATCCACGTGAAGGCGAGCGCGTTGGCGGTCGTCTCGTGCCCCGCGAGGACGAGCGTCATCACCTCGTCGCGCAGCTGCGGGTCGCTCATCGCCTCGCCGGTCTCCTCGTCGCGCGCGTCCATCAGCATCGCCAGGAGATCGTCCCCCCCCGCCGCGTTCGCCCCCCCTCCGCGCCGCGATGATCGAGAACACCAGATCGTCGAGCGTCTTGCGAGCGGCGAGGAACCGCCGGTTGCTCGGCAGCGGAAGACCGAGAGGGATGGGGACCGGGATCATGAGGCGGCGGTTCACCGTCTCGAGCGAGACGGTCAACGCCTCGTAGACCCGCGCGGCCTCGCTCTTGATGTCCGCGCCGAAGAGCGTGCGCGCGACGATGTCGAGCGTGAGTCGCATCATCTCGGCGGCGATGTCGAACGACCCGTTGTTCGCGGGGAGCTTCGCCCACGCGGAGAGCATCTCGTTCGTGGCGGCGACCATCGTCCCCACGAGCGCCGCGACGCGCTTGGGGTGGAACGCCGGCTGCGCGAGCTTCCGCTGGCGGCGCCACAGCTCCCCCTCGCTGGTGAGCAACCCGTCCCCGAGCAGGGCGCGCAGGCGCTTGGTCCCGCGCCCCTTGGTGTAATTGACGGCGTTCTCCTGGAGCACGTGCTTCACGTCGTCCGGGTGCAGGACGAGATGAGCCACGAGCGGGCCGAACCTGTAGCGAACGACGTCGCCGTGCGCGGCCATGTCGCGCGCATGGATGTCGAGGCGCGTCTGGGTCCAGAACGTCGGCAGGTTGCCGAGGAGCGGGTAGCCGTGAGGGCCCGGAGCGACGTCGTTCGCGAGGTTCATGCGCCGGTTCACCTCGCGCAGAGGATACCGGCTCGGCGCTTGGATCAGCGCGAGATCGGCAGTCGCTTGCGCCCGGCGCCGCCGCTCCGGTCGATGAGCGGCCCGGCTTCCTCGGCGCGCTTCGCGATCACGTCGACCAGCTTCTCGGCGATGGCGATGAACGACTGCGACACCGAGCTCTCCGGCGCCGCTTGCACCACCGGCGTCCCCTTGTCGCCCCACTCGCGCACCGTCTGATCGATCGGCACCTGCCCCAGCAGCGGCGCCTTCGCGAAGTCGGCGACCAGCTGCCCCCCGCCCTTGCCGAACAGCTCGTGGCGAACGCCGGCCGAGTCGATGAAGTAGCTCATGTTCTCGACGACGCCGAGGATCGGGATGTTCACCTTCTGGCACATCGACACGCTCTTGAAGACGTCGTCGGTGGCGACGGGCTGCGGCGTCGTGACGATGACCGCGCCCGTGACCTTCGCGCGCTGCGAGAGCGTGAGCGCGACGTCGCCGGTGCCGGGGGGGAGATCGAGCACGAGGAAGTCGAGCTCACCCCAGTGCACGTCGTTCAGGAACTGCTGAAGCGCGCCGTGGAGCATCGGGCCTCGCCAGATGACCGCCTGCTTGGGGTCCTCGAGGAGGAATCCGATCGACATGAGCTTCACGCCGAAGCGCTCGAGCGGCTCGATCGTCTTGCCGTCGGAGCTCACCGGGCGCCCCATGACGCCGAGCATCGTCGGGATGGACGGGCCGTAGATGTCGGCGTCGAGCAGGCCGACGCGCAGGCCCGAGCGCTTGAGCGCCAGGGTCAGGTTCGTCGCGCAGGTCGACTTGCCGACCCCCCCTTTGCCGCTCATCACGAGCACGATGTTCTTCACGCCGGGGACGGGGTCGTCCGGCGCGACGGGGCGGCCGCCGAGCTCGCCCGACCAGCGGATCTCGACGCTCTTGGCGCCGAGGGCGGCGATCGCCTTCTTGAACGCGACGCCGAGCGTCTCGCGCTTGGCGCTGCCGCCGGCGCCGAGATCGACCGCGAAGGCCACCTCGTCGTCCGTGATGGTGATTTCCGAGATCATTCCGAGCTCGGTGACCGGCTTGTTCACCTCGGGGTCGAGGACGAGAGAGAGCGCTTCGAGGACGGCTTCGGGCGTGAGCGGCATTTCGAGAGGTTCCGTAAGGCCGAGTGCGGCCCGGCGTCAACTCGACGCGCGGAAGACGAGCAGCTTTCGCTCGGTCATGTCCTCGATCGCGAACCGGACCCCCTCGCGCCCGACCCCCGATTCGCGGACTCCGCCATAGGGCATCGAGTCGACGCGGAAGGTGGGGGTGTCGTTCACGATGAGCCCGCCGACGTGCAGCCGCGCGAACGCCTGGCGAATCCGCGCGTGCGAGTCGGTGAAGATGCCGGCCTGCAGGCCGTACTTGGTCGCGTCGGCCATCGTGAGCGCGCGGTCCCAGGTGTCGTAGGTGTGGACGGTCAAGACGGGCCCGAACGCTTCCTCGTCCACGACCTTGGTGCCGCGGCCGTCGCGCTCGCCGAACGAGAGGACGGTGGGAGCCATCCGCGCCCCGTCGCGCGTGCCGCCGCAGAGGACGGTCGCACCGCCAGCGCGGGCTTCGTCGACCCACGATACGACGCGCGCGGCGTTCCCTTCGTCGATCATCGCGCCGAGCACGGCGCTCTCGTCGCGCGGGTCCTTCGGCACGATGGCGCGGGCGCGGGCGACGAGGTCCGCCACGAACGAGTCGGCGATGGCGCGGTGGACGTAGAGGCGTTGCACCTTGATGCACACCTGCCCGGCGTACGCGAACGCGCCGCCGACGACGCGATCGAGCGCCCACGCGCGATCCGCATCTTCGTGCACGATCGCGGCCGCGTTCCCGCCGAGCTCCAGCACGACGCGCTTCTTGCCCGCGATGGCCTTGAGCGCCCAGCCGACCTTCGCGCTCCCCGTGAAAGACAGCGTCGCGAAGCGCGGGTCTCGCACGAAGAGCTCGGCCACGTCGTTCGCGCACGGCACGACCTGAAGCGCGTTCTCGGGGGCTCCGCACGCCCTGACGATGTCTCCCAGCGCCAGCGACGTGAGCGGCGCTTGCGGCGGCGGCTTCAGGACGATCGAGCAGCCGCACGCGAGGGCGGGCGCGACTTTGTGTGCGACGAGGTTCAGCGGGAAGTTGAACGGAGCGATCCCGATGACCGGCCCCGCGGGGACGCGGATCCACTCGCCCGAGTACGCCGCCGCGGCCGGCGTGACGTCGAGCGGCATCACTTCGCCCGTCATGCGGCTCGCTTCCTCCGACGCGAGCTCGAACGTGCTCACGGCGCGCGTGACCTCACCGCGCGCCTGGACGATCGGCTTGCCCGCTTCCGACGCCATGAGCTGCGCGAGCTCCTCGCCGCGATCGCGGAGCATGGCCGCGACGCGCCGGAGCAGATCGCGACGCTCGAACGAGTGCATCGCGCGCGTCGCTTCGAACGCGCGCACAGCGGCGACTGTGGCCTCCTCGGCGCGTACCGCGTCCGCCATCGTGACGCGGGCGACGAGCTCGCCCGTCCACCGGTCGTGAACGAGGAGGCGCGGGCCGTCGTCGTAGCGCGTCGAAGCGATGGGGAGACTCACCTCGATCGGAGTGGCCATACGAGGCAGGATACCCCCGCGGATCGTGGACGATCCATGTGTGGATCCCCCCCCAGCGTCACTCGGTCCCAAAGTGATTCCGGCGACGTGGGTCCGGTACGTTACGATTGCTCGCGCCGGGCGGACAGCTGGTCCGTGTCGTGCAGCGGAATGGCGAGATGGGGGCGAGGCCGATCATGGGGACGGAGGACGACCGGGCGAGCGTACGGACCAGAACGCTGCCGCCTTCGCCGGAAGCGCTCCACGCGAGCGTGCGGCGACTGCAGGCGCGCACCGAGGCGCTCGGCGCGCGGACTCGGGCGCTCGAGACGAGCTCGGAGCGGCTGCGCGCGGCGACGAACCGGCTACGGGAGAAGACGTCGCGCCTGGAGCAGGAGGTCGAGCGTCCGAGCGATTTTCCGCCGCCGAGCGACGACGAGGACTAGGGGCTTTCGGGGCTCGCCTTCGTTGGGGGGGAGCCGAGACGCGAGAGTCGGGATGGGTTGTGAGGCAGGGCTGGGCTGGCGCCGCGGGCGGTGGCCGTGCGACGGCGGCGGCCAGCCTCCCCCACCCACGCCGCCGTCGCACGGCCCCCACCCGACTCTGTACCGGTGGCTTCGTCAAGGTGGTGCGGAGCGCTCGGTTGTTCTTCTGGCGATCGTTTCTGACCGTAGACATGGACGTCTCCTCCGCCACGAGC
>Ga0302319_10002936_pt1 | contig 36146 bp, 29 predicted proteins | sample Bog_T0_2_FD_203319 | JGI IMG/M metagenome (GOLD analysis project Ga0302319, IMG submission 203319) | Peat permafrost microbial communities from Stordalen Mire near Abisko, Sweden - Bog_T0_2 | ecosystem: Environmental > Terrestrial > Soil > Wetlands > Peat | place: Sweden: Abisko, Stordalen Mire...
GCCTGGAGCATGGAGTACTCGCCGGAGACCTGGTAGGCGCCGATGGGGACGCCGACGCGGTCGCGGGCGGTGCGGATGACGTCGAGGTAGGGCATGGCCGGCTTCATGAGGATCATGTCGGCGCCTTCGGCGAGGTCGAGATCGATCTCGCGCATGGCTTCGCGGAGGTTGGCGCCATCCATTTGATAGGAGCGGCGGTCGCCGAACTGGGGCGCGGAGTCGGCTGCCTCGCGGAAGGGACCGTAGAAGGCGGAGGCGAACTTGGAGGCGTAGCTGAGGATGGGAGTGTCCATGCAGCCGGCGGCGTCGAGGGCGCGGCGGATGGCCCCGACGCGACCGTCCATCATGTCGCTGGGGGCGACGACGTCGGCTCCGGCTTTGGCCTGGCTGACGGCGGTGCGAGCGAGCAGATCAAGGGAAGGGTCGTTGTCCACGGTCCAGCCGTCCGTGGTTTCGATGATTTTGCCGAAATGGCCGTGGCTGGTGTACTCGCAGAGGCAGACGTCGGCGATGAGGACCAGCTTCTTCGACGCGGGCGAGGCTTTTAGGGCGCGCAGGCCCTGCTGGACAATGCCTTGGTCGTCGTATGCGCCGGAGCCCAGTTCGTCCTTGGATTCGGGCAGGCCGAAGAGCAGCAGTCCTCCGAGGCCCAGGCGCGCGGCCTCCTCGGCTTCGCGGACGGCTTCGTCGATGGAGAGGTTGAAGACTCCCGGCATAGAGCCGACCGGGCGGCGCACGCCCTGGCCGGGGCAGAGAAAGAGGGGGTAGATCAGGTCGCCGGGGGTGACGGCGGTCTCGCGCACCAGGGCGCGGAGGGATTCGGTGCGGCGGAGGCGGCGCATGCGGGAGACGGGAAAGCTCATGGTTCAGATTGTAGATCAGTGAACAGTGACCAGTGGTCAGTGATCAGTGGTATCCCACCCTAGTTCACCCCAACAACGAAGACCAGTTGTTGGGACCCCGAAGCCGCAAAGACAAGAACGCGGCTAGGGTGGGGCAGCCAGATTCTAGCTGCTTCTAGAGCTGCTCGTAGAGGGTCGAGTTGCGGTAGCCGAGCAGCACGACCAGGGTCCAGATGCCCATGGCGATTCCGAAGGGGAACTTGTAGATGTTGACGATGGCCGCAACGATGGCCACGATCCGTCCCCACTGCGTGCGCTCCAGCAGGCCCCAACCGGCCAACGCGGCCAGGCTGACGCGCACCAGGAGAAAGAACCCGGCAAAGCGCAGGATCACGGGCCCGACACCCATGGGCGGCATGGGACCGCGCCCCCAGGGCCCGTTCATCCAGGGGCCGAAGTGGCCGGAGAAAAATGCGTTGGCGAAGAAAAGCGCGGCGATACCCGTCACCAACGCAACGGCGGCGTAGACAAGCCAGACGACGCCCAGCGCCTTCACCTTGCCGGAAAAGCTCTCCAGTTGGAACGCGAGGCCGGGCATGGGGGGGACCGGAGCCATCGCCGGCCGGCCACACTTTGGGCATGCCGCCTGTCCGGGCGCTAAAGCCAGACCACATCCGCTGCAATACATGATTGCCTCCTCGAAGAATCCGTACGGAGCATTCTACGCAGCCGGAGCGCGGTTGGTTCCATGCTTTGCCGGAAATCGGAGGAACATTTTGTCGGTCTGATTGTGTCAATTCCGGGCAGATTACACAATTAGAGGCTTAAGTTTGATTCCTGATGAAAAAGTCCTCACGTTTTAAGCCGAGGCAACGATAAACAGGATGGGAGAACGTATCCATGGCAACGCACGCCAGAACGGCAACTGTGGTTGGCTCGGCCGAAGAGCAGGCGGGGGAGCTTCGCTATGTGGCGCGCCAGCCAATTCTGGACCTGCACGGCGCCGCGCGGGGCTATGAACTGCTGTTCTGGAACGGGCGGAATCTTACCACTCGCGGCAAAAGCGACCTGGCAACCCGCACCATGCTGGACAATACGGTGGTCTTCGGGCTGGAAGAGTTGACGCGCGGATTGCCGGCCTTTGTGAACTGCACCGCGGATTCGCTGACCGAGGAGTGGGTTGCGGTTTTGCCTCCCCACATGACGGTTCTGGAACTGGCCTCCGACGCGGAACCCACGCCGAGCCTGCTGGCTGCCTGCCGCAAACTGAAGGCGTCGGGTTTCCGGCTGGCGCTGACAGACTTCACAGGAATTCCGGATTATAGATCCCTGGTCGATCTGGCCGACTATATCAAGGTGGACATCCACAAAGTCAGCACGCTGGCGCGCGCCAATCTGCTTCGCTGGCTGACGGGTTCCACGGCGAGCCTAGTGGCGCAGAATGTGGAGACGCAGGAGCAATACGGACAGGTATGCAAAGAGGGCTTCGACCTGTTTCAGGGGTACTATTTCTGCCGTCCAGAGCCGCTGCAGAGCCACAGGATTCCCGGCAACCGCCTGGTGCATCTGGAAATTCTGGAGGATCTGCAAAGCGATCCGGTCGACCTGCAACGCCTGAGCCAGTTGGTGATGTGCGACGCCAGCCTGGCCTATCGGCTGCTGCGGCTGGTCAATTCGCCGGTCAGCGCCATGCGCCAGGAGGTGACCTCGATCCAGTCGGCGCTGATGCTGGTGGGAGATGCAACCTTCCGTCGCATCGCCATGCTGGCCATTGCTTCCGACTTCAACACCAATCAGCCGGCGGAGATACTTCGCATGGCCTTTGAGCGCGGGCGTTTCTGCGAACTGGCGGCGCCCTTGTGCGGCTTGTCTCCCAGCGAGCAGTATCTTATTGGCATGGTCAGCCTTTTTCCGGCGATGCTGCTCATTGTGATGGAGGACCTGGTGCGGCTGCTGCCTCTGCGCGAGACAGCCCGCGATGCACTGCTGGGCAAGGACATTCCTGAGGGCATGCTGCTGCATTGGGTTGTCTGCCAGGAGCACGGAGACTGGGCGGAGTGCGATGCAATTGTACGCTCCAGCGGGATGAGCCATGAGCAGGCGATGCGCTGCCACGCGCTGGCGGTGGAATGGGCTGAGGCGGCGCTAAAGTCGAATGCGTGAGCGGCGGAAGCTGCACGGAGACGGCTCCCAGGCCAGAAAATCGAAGCCTGGGAGCCGTCTTGCATTGGAGCGGGGATCAGTTCAAAGGCGTCGCTGTGAACTCGCAACTAAATAAACCACCACGACAAGTTGGAACTGGAAAGGTAAATGTCAGCTCCTTCGGCTCCGACGGCGACTAAAGCATAGGCAAACTGGTTTTCTCCGGGGGCGGTAAGCAATTATATGGCGTAATTCTCCTGAAGTTTCAAATCGGCATCGAGCATAGCGCGTTTGCGGTTTGTGCGTCACGACGAAAGTATGCGGAGTCCGGCAGAGGTGACGGGAGCCGGGGAGGGCCGGGGCGGGTGTTTTTTTGGACTGGCGCGGTCCGGAATTAATATGGTATCTTGCTGTATCGGTCGGAGGATTTCAGGCTCTGGCGCGGCGACAGGAGGGGAGGGATGGCGCTCTCACGACGGTGGCCGCAAGCAATTTATTTTTCAGTGATTTATAAGATTGGACAGGGCGGATTATAATTGGGAATTGTTGCCGTGTCCGCTCTTGAAGTGAGGCATTTTTCTGCGGGCTTGTTCACACTCCGGGATGGTCCGCTTCCCAGGCGGGTATTCAGGAGACGATTTTCAGGAACAACTTTTTCACACAATAAATGTGACCGCGGGGACAGCGCGCACATCCAAGAAAAGAAAACCCGGCAAGGAAAGAACGCATGGCGCAACTCTTTGATCGCAGCTCCAATGCCCTGGCACGAGCCAGCCTGGTATTGTCGGGGCTGATCGTGATCGCCCTGGGGGTGACGCTGGACCAGTTGCAGCGCTCGCCTTGGGTGACGCGGCAGGGTCAGCGCCCGGACCAGCCGGTTCCTTTCAGCCACAAACACCACGTGCAGGGGCTGGGCGTGCAGTGCCAGTATTGCCACGTGAGCGTGGAGAAATCGAGCTACGCGGGAATCCCGCCGACCAAAACCTGCATCAACTGCCACGCGCAGATCTGGACCAACGCGCAACTGCTGGAGCCGGTGCGCGCGAGCTGGGCGACGGGCAAATCGCTGCCGTGGATCAAGGTGCACGACCTGCCTGATTACGTTTATTTCAGCCACGAGATTCATGTGCACAAAGGCGTGGGCTGCGCCAGTTGCCACGGGCGCGTGGACCAGATGCCGCTGATGTATGCCGAGAACACCCTGCAGATGGAGTGGTGCCTGGATTGCCACCGCAATCCGGCCAAGAATCTGCGGCCCACCAGCGAGATTTACAACATGGCGTGGGAGAAGCCGGCGCCGGACAGGCCGGTGTGGTGCGCGGTGAATGACGAGAAGAGCGGCGTGCCCACGGCGCAGAGCGTGAAGTGCGGGACGAAAGACCCGTTGGCCGGGGTTGTGTTGAATGCAACATTGACGACTCCCAGCTTCATGAATGGCGAGCGGGAGAATCCTTCGCAGCTATATTACGAAAAATTCACCAGCCAGGACGAGTTGGGAAAGTTTCTTGTGGCGCATTACAAGATTCGCACGCCAAATGAACTGTCCAGTTGCGAGGTCTGCCACCGATGAGCGAGACGAAGAACGATCTGGTGACGACGATCAAGCCGGCGGCTATATCGCTGGAGCAGGTGCGCGAGAAGCTGAAGTCTGTGCGCGGCAAAAAATACTGGCGGTCGGTGGATGAGCTGGCGAATACGCCGGAGTTTCAGGCTGCGGTGGAGAAGGAGTTTCCCGGCTCGCCTCATGCGTGGGGCGATGAGGTTTCGCGGCGCGGCTTTCTGAAATTCATGGGCGCGTCAGCGGCGCTGGCTGGGCTGGCCGGATGCACCAAGCAGCCGGACGAGCCGATTTATCCCTACATCAAGCAGCCGGAAGATTTGATTCTGGGCAAACCGAATTACTTTGCCACGGCGCATCCGTTTGTAACCGGCGCGGTGCCTCTCTTGGTCAAGAGCGATCAGTACCGCCCGATCAAGATCGACGGCAACCCGGAGCATCCTTATAACCAGGGCTCGTCGGACCCGTTTACGCAGGCGACGCTGCTCGACTTATATGATCCGGACCGCTCGCAGCATGTGACTTACCGCGGAGAGAATCGCGAGTGGGCGGAGTTTATCGTTGGGCTGCGCAACAAGGTGATCTCGACCAAGGACGGGACGGGGATTTATTTCCTCAGTGAGACGATTACTTCGCCGACGCTGGCGCGGCAGTGGAAGGAAGTGCATGCGAAGTACCCGAAGGCAACGCTGGTGCAGTACGATCCGGCGATTGCGGGGACTTCGGTTTCAGACGGATCGAACGTGCAGTACGATTTGGGCGATCCTGAAGTGATCGTGTCTCTCGACGCAGATTTTCTCTCTGGCGCGGCGTTTCCGGGATTCCATAGCCTGGTGCGGAAATATGCAGAGCGTCGCAAGAACCCAGAGAAGCTGAATCGGTTGTATGCGATTGAGAGCACGCCAACGACGACTGGATTAAAGGCCGAGCATCGGCTGGGTTTGCGGGCAAGCGAGATTCCGGCATTTACCGCTGAGTTGGCGAAGGCAGTTGGGGTTATTGGAGTTGAAGCTCCCAATTATTCGTGGACGGATGAGCAGAAGAAGTTCTTGGCTGCTCTGGCCAAGGATTTGAAGGCCCATCCGAGTATGGTGATTCCGGGGCTATATCAGGATCCGTCGGTGACGGCGCTGGCTTTCGCAATCAATCTTGAGTTGGGAAAAAATGGCCCGATTGTTGCGAATTTCTCAGTTCCGGCCCATCCACTGCCGAGTGACCAGATTCGGGATTTACGGGCCTTGGTAGCCGATCTGAATGCAGGCAATGTGGATTGGCTGATTGCCCTAAATGCTAATCCCGTCTATAACGCGCCAGCTGATCTGAATTTTGCCACGGCGTTTGAGAAGGCGAAGTTGACTGCTCATCTCGGCTCGCACTTAGACGAGACGGGACAGAATACGCAGTGGCATATTCCTTCGGCGCATTTCCTGGAATCGTGGTCTGATGCGCAAGCCTATGGTGGTACGGTTTCGATTGTTCAACCGATGATTGATCCGTTGTATGGCGGCAAGACGGCGCATCATTTCTTTCAGGCGCTGCTGGATGAGCCAGGATTGAGTCCGTATGAGGCGGTGCGGGAGACATGGAAGTCCACCATCAAGGGCGACTTTGAGACGGGCTGGCGCAAGGCGCTTCATGCAGGTTGGATTGAGGGGACTGGCAACGTCGCTATCGGTCTTGGAAATGCACCTTACTATGGCAACTTGAAAGTTCCGACGCCATCGACGAAGGATTCGCTGGAGATTATCTTCCGGCCGGACCCGAATATTTATGATGGCCGCTGGTCGAATGTGGGCTGGCTGCAGGAGCTGCCCAAGCCGGTGACTAATCTTAGTTGGGATAATGCGGCGCTGGTTTCCGGCGCTACGCTGACTAAGTACGGACTGGAAGAAGACGACATTGTTGAGTTATCGGTGAATGGGCGCAAGGTGAATGCGCCGGTGATTGTTGCGCCGGGGCATCCGGATAACTCGGTGACTGTCCACTTAGGCTATGGGCGCTCGTTTGCGGGGCGCGTGGGTTCGGGCGCGGGATTCAACGCTTACTTGATTCGCACATCGGATGCGCCGTTTTACACCGTGGGTTCGATGAAGAAGGTCCCAGGTAAGTGGGGCGTTGCGGTGACCAAGAGTCACTTCCAGGACCACCGGCCTAAGCTGTTTGGAGGGCAGGGCAACGGCAATAACTCGCTTGAGGCGGATGAGGCTCTCGGCGAGCGCGGGATTATTCGCACTGCGACGCTGGAGGAGTACAAGGCCAATCCGGGATTTGCGAACGAAGGCCCGGGGCGCGAGAAGACCGACCACGACAATACGATGTTCCCCAACTGGGAGTACAAGGACAACGCGTGGGGAATGTCGATTGACATGAACAGCTGCACGGGCTGCAACGCGTGCATCGTGGGCTGTTATGCGGAGAACAATATCCCCGTGGTGGGCAAGCAGCAGGTGAGGATTGGGCGCAATATGCAGTGGCTGCGCATTGATACTTACTTTGAGGGCGACCTGGCCGCGCCGCGCGCACATTTTCAGCCGATGGCCTGCCAGCATTGCGAGAACGCGCCCTGCGAGCAGGTTTGCCCGGTGGGCGCGACGGTGCATACGCCCGAGGGATTGAACGCGATGGTTTACAACCGCTGCGTGGGCACGCGCTATTGCTCGAATAACTGCCCGTACAAGGTGCGCCGCTTTAATTTCCTGCTCTACTCCGACTTTGAGACGGAAAGTTTGAAGCTGATGCGCAACCCGGATGTTACGGTGCGTTCGCGCGGCGTGATGGAGAAATGCAGTTACTGCTTGCAGCGGATTTCGGCGGCCAAGATTGAGGCGGACAAGGAGAACCGCGCGATTCGCGACGGGGAGATTGTAACCGCGTGCCAGCAGGCATGCCCGGCTCAGGCGATCAGTTTTGGAAACATCAACGACAAGCAGAGCAAGGTGGCGAAGTTACAGGCCGATGAGCGCAGTTACCAGGTGCTCGCCGATTTGAATACGCGTCCGCGAACGAAGTATGTAGCCGCGGTGACGAATCCGAATCCCGAACTGGAAGCGGGGCCGGTGGAGCACGAGCCAGTGAAAAAGTGAAGAAGTGAAGTAGTAAAGTAGTGAAAAAGTGAAGCAGTGAAGCAATGAAGCAGTGAGTTAGCGGAGCACGATGGCAGGCAGCGAGTTGAAAGACAATCCGAGACGAGATCCGGCGACTGGCGAATACCGCGTGATTGCGCCGGGGCAGACATTCCTGTCTGTCACCGAGAAGATCACGCGCATCGTGCTCACTCCGACGACGCCGCTGGGCTGGTTTGCCATCTTCGGCGTGGGCGGCGCTGTAGCCACACTCTTTCTGGTGGCGGTGACCTGGCTGTTTCTTGTTGGCGTGGGCATCTGGGGCATCACGCAACCGGTGGCCTGGGGCTTTGCGATTATCAATTTTGTTTGGTGGATCGGCATTGGTCACGCGGGGACGCTGATCTCGGCGATTCTGCTGCTCTTCAAGCAGAGCTGGCGCAACTCGATTAACAGGTTCGCGGAGGCCATGACGATCTTTGCCGTGGTCTGCGCGGGAATGTTTCCGCTGATTCACGTGGGGCGCCCGTGGCTGGCGTACTGGATGCTGCCGGTTCCGCTGACGATGGGCGTATGGCCGCAGTTTCGCTCGCCGCTGATGTGGGACGTTTTTGCGGTTTCGACTTACGCGACGATTTCGGTGGTCTTCTGGTACATCGGCATGGTTCCCGATTTCGGCACCATGCGCGACCGAGCCGAATCGAAGTTTGCCAAGTATGCCTACGGCCTCGTCTCGCTGGGATGGAGAGGGTCGGTGCGCCACTGGGCGCGCTACGAGACGGCCTCGCTGCTGCTGGCCGGCCTGGCCACGCCGCTGGTGCTCTCGGTGCATACGGTGATCAGCTTTGATTTTGCCGTGGCCGTGCTGCCGGGTTGGCACACGACGATCTTCCCGCCGTACTTTGTGGCGGGCGCGATTTATTCCGGATTTTCCATGGTGCTGACACTGGCCATTCCGCTGCGCAAGTTCTATCACCTGGAAGGACTGGTCACCGAGCGGCACATCGATAACATGGGCAAGGTGATGCTGGCGACGGGCTTCATTGTGGCTTACGGCTATGCCATGGAAGTTTTCATGGCGTGGTACTCGGGTTCACACTGGGAAGCCTTCATGATGTGGAATAGGATGTTCGGTCCGATGGGCTGGTCCTATTGGGTCTTAGTCACCTGCAACCTGGCGATTCCGCTGACGACGCTGTGGTCGCGCAAGCTGCGCACTTCGATTCCGTTTATGTTTTTCATTTCCATCGTGGTGAATACGGGCATGTGGTTTGAGCGCTTCGTCATTGTGGTGACCAGCCTCTACCGCGACTATCTGCCATCGTCGTGGGGAACTTATCGCGCGACTAAGTGGGACTACATGACTTATGTGGGCACGCTGGGATTGTTTACGGCGCTGTTCCTGCTGTTTGTGCGCTTCCTGCCCATGATTCCCATGTCCGAGATTCGCATGATGCTGCCGGGGGCGAAGATAACTCCCAAGAAGGCGGCGGGGGCTGGTGACTAATGGCCGCGCGCGAAGGAATATACGGCCTGCTGGCCGAATTCGAGACGCCGGGCGATCTGATCCGCGCCGCGCAACAGGCGCGCAAGGACGGCTGGCGGCGCATGGATTGCTACACGCCTTACCCGGTGGAGGAGGCGGCCGAGGCTATTGGCTTCCATCGCAACAAGGTGCCGTTGGTGACGTTGATTGGCGGAGTGATGGGCCTGGTGGCGATGTTTCTGTTTCAGGTGTGGGTTTCGGTGTGGGCGTATCCGCTGAATATTGCCGGACGGCCGTTGTATTCGTGGCCGGCGTTTATTGTGCCCGCGTATGAATGGACGATTTTGTTTGCGGGATTGTCTGCGGCCTTCGGGATGCTGGCGCTGAATGGGTTGCCGTCACTCTATCATCCACTGTTCAACGCGCCTAACTTCCGCGACGGTGCGACGACGGACAAGTTCTTTTTGTGTTTGGAGGCGCTGGACCCGAAGTTTGACTTAGCAGAAGCGAAGAAGTATTTGCAGAGCTTTGAGCCGCTTTCGGTGGTGGAGGTGGAGTACTGATGATCAGTGGACAGTGGACAGTGATCAGTGGTCAGTGGCCGATACTTCGCCATCACATGCGAATTGCAGGAATGCTGATTGTCGCATCCGCGCTGGTGTTCGTGGCAGGCTGCCGGCAGGATATGCAGGACCAGCCGAAGATTCGCTCGCAGCGCGGCTCTGAGATGTTTGCCGATCAGCGTGGCGCGCGACCGCAGGCGGCAAACACCGTGGCGCGGGGGCAGTTGCACGAGGACAGCTACTTCTATACCGGCGTGATTCAAGCGGCGAACGGCTATCGCGAAGAGAAGGACGAGATGCCGTTTCCAGTGACGCACGACGTGCTGAAGCGCGGGCAGGAGCGATTCAATATCTATTGCGCGCCGTGCCACTCGCGTGTTGGGAACGGGTTGGGCGAGATTGTCGAGCGGGGCTACAAACCGGCGGCCAATTATCACGACCAGGTGCGTTTGTCGCAACCCATCTCGCACTACTTTTACGTGATGACAAACGGGTATGGCGCCATGCCGGACTACTCCGCGCAACTAACTCCGGTGGATCGCTGGGCAGTGGCGGCTTATGTTCGCGCCTTGCAGCTGAGTCAGGCGGCGAAGGCGAGCGATGTTCCAGCGGGCGTGCAGGTGCGCAGCCTGAAGGAGATTGCACAGGAGAAGCATTTGCCGGAAGGCTTTGCCGAGCCGTGGACGCTGCCGGCGACGGCTGTGCAAGCGTATCCGCATGATGTGAAGCAGGGAACACCGGGGCTGGCTCCGGCCAATCCGGCGGACCCAGCAATCAAGATTCCTTTGAGCAAGCCGGTCGCGCACTAGGGACTAAGGAACTAAGGGACTAGGGACGAAGGACGCAGAGAATGGCACACGAGACGCACGACGCCAACACGGACGCCAAGCAACTGCCCATTGAGCTGGGCGCGCCGGAGTTTGTCAACGGCTGGCAGAGGCACGCTCTGATTGTCGGGTTGGCTTGCGCGGTGGTTGCCGTTGGGCTGGGCTTTGCGGATGGGCGTGGCTTTGATGTGGATCACGTGCTGCGAGCGTGGCTGCTGGGGCTGATGCTTACCTTTGGTTTTGCGGTGGGCGGATTGGCCCTTCTGATGGTGCAGTACGTGACGGGCGGCAAGTGGGGCTTGCTGTTGCGCCGGCCGCTGGAGGCGATGAGCCGCACGCTTCCTCTGGTCTTCATCTATTGGTTGGTGATTGCGCTTTCGCTCAGAAAACTTTATCTGTGGGCCGCGGTGAGCGATTTGAGCGCGGCGCTGAAATCGGGATGGATCAACGAGGTTCAGGCGCACGCCATCGAATTCAAGAGGCCGATGCTGAACGCGGGCGCTTTTGTATGGGTCAGTTTGGCGTGCTTTGCGATCTGGGGATTCTACACATGGAGGCTCAATGCACTGGGCCTGAAACGTGATACAGAGACGCTGGAGAAAACGCCGGAGTGGATCAAGCGCATGGAAAATATCAGCGGTCCGGGGATTGTGATTTACGCAATTACCATGTCCGCTGCCGCTATTTATTGGGTCATGTCGCTTGATCCCACGTGGTACTCGTCGGTTTACGGGCTGCTGTTTCTGGTGGGGCAAGCGTACCAGGTGCTGGCGCTCGGGATCATCGTTGTGATTTCTCTGTCGAAGGGCGAGCCATTCAAGACCATTCTGCGGCAGACGGAGCAGCATGACCTGGGCAGTTTCACCTTTGCCTTTGTGATGCTCAACATTTATCTGGCCTTCTCGCAGTTCCTTATTATCTGGTCGGGGAATTTGCCGGAGGAGATTCCCTGGTACCTGGACCGCGTCACGGGCGGATGGGGCGTGATCATAACTCTTGATTTTATTTTTCACTGGCTGATTCCGTTCACGCTGCTGCTTTCGCGCGATTTGAAGCGCAACAAAAAACGATTACTACGGGTGTGCCAGTGGATGGTCTTCGCCAAGGCCTTCGATCTGTTCTGGCTGATTGAGCCGAACTTCAAAGACGCGGCGCGGAATCTGCATTTCAGTTGGGGAATTCTGGAATACGTGGCCGTGCCGGTGGCGATGACGGCCTTCTGGGTGGCGTACTTCTGCATGCAGTTGAAGGCGCGGCCGCTGGTGCAGACCAACGATCCGCACTTGGCGGAGATATTGGAGGCAGAGCATGCCCACGCATAAGAACGATGGCTCGGATCATGGCCTCTGGCAAGAGCCGGAAGATCACTCGCCCGAAGAGATTGACTCATCGAAGGGCTACGAGGCGAGCGATGTGCGCGTCTCCGGCGTGGTGGTCTTTCTGGTGGCGCTCACCATTTTTGCGGCGGTGGCTGGAGTGCTGGCCTACGGGCTTGGCAAGGTGCTCGATGCGCGCATGAATAAGGAGGACGGGCCGCCGAGCAGATGGGTGAAGCAGGTGGATGTGCGCCCGCTGGGAAACATGCCCAGCAACCCCGAGATGCAGAGCAAGCTGAGTGAGATGACGCAGAATTTTCCCACGCCGCGGGTGCAGACCGATGACGGCAATCAGGATGTGGCAGACCTGCACGCGCGCGAGGATCTGCTGCTGGACAATTACAGTTGGGCAGACGAGGCGCATAGCAAAGTGCGGATTCCGATTGAGCGAGCCATGGAGCTGATTGCCCAGCGTGGATTGCCGGTCGCGAAGGCTGTGGAGCAGGCGCCATTGATGACCGGAGATAAGAGGCCGGTGATCGCCCTGCCGCTGACAAATGGATTTGCGCGGACGAGTTATGAACTGGAACAAGCAACAGCATTGGCTGGCGGACGTACGGAACCGCACAAGTAGAGAGTGCTGAACGCGGGCGGGGATGAGATTTGTGGCTTCCCACCCTTTTCGCAAAGAACGCGAAATGGATGGGGCACGGAGCTTTTGTAGGGAGAATAGAGAAAGAAGACAGTATGCAAGGCTTAGGTACAATTCGGAGAGACTGGCGAGGCGCGGTGACTATTGCGCTGTGCTCGGCTATCTTCGTGCCGTCGCTGCTGGCGCAGGTATCGCGCTACGACGAGACGCAGATGGCGCCGGTGAGCGACAAGCCGCCGGATATTCTGAGCAAGGTGGGGATTGCGCAGCGACTGAATGAGCAACTGCCGCTCTCGCTCACCTTCACCGACGACGCGGGCAAGCAGGTGCAGCTGGCGAGTTACTTCGGCAAGCGGCCGGCGATTCTGGCGCTGGTTTATTATCAGTGCCCCATGCTTTGTTCGGAGGAGTTAAATGGGCTGACGAGCGCGTTGCAGATGGTGAGCTTTGTGCCCGGCAAGGACTTCAGCGTGATCGTGATCAGCATTGATCCCACCGAGGGAACGGATTTGGCAGCAGCTAAGAAGCGCATCTATCTGAAGCGCTACGGGCATCCTGAGACAGCTGCGGGTTGGCACTTCATGACCGGCTCTCAGGATAACATCGACGCGATTACCAAGGCGGTGGGCTTTGGTTACGTGAAGATACCGGGGCCGGACGGAAAGTTGACGCAGTTTGCGCACGCCAGCGCGATTCAGATTGTAACTCCCGAAGGCAAGCTGGCGCAGTATTACATGGGCGTGGAGTACTCGCCCAAGGACTTGCGGCTGGGATTAGTGGAGGCTTCGGCCAATCGCATCGGCTCGCCGGTGGATAACATTTTGACTTACTGCTATCACTACGATCCGAAGACCAACAAACACTCGCTGATTGTGGCCAGGGTTGTCCAGTTAGGCGGACTTATCACGGTGCTGCTGCTGGGCGGATTCATGCTGGTGATGTTTCGCAGGGATACGCGGAAAGATAACAAACCGGGAACAGGCAAAAAGGTGAACGGATAACGGAATGAACCATATCAGCCCAGTAATCTGGCAGTTTCTCGTCAAGTGGTTGACGAACTTCGCGCTGCTTCCGCCGGAGGCCTCGAAGATTGCGCCGCAGATGGACGCGCTGCTGTTCTTCATGGTGCTGGTGAGTTTGATTGGGCTGACGATTGTGGTGCTGCTGGTTACCAGCTTTTCCATTCTCTATAGCAAGAAACGCCATCCGGTGGCGGTGCAGATAGAAGGATCGACGCTGCTGGAAGCAACCTGGACCATCATTCCGCTGGGATTGTTTCTGGTGATGTTTGTGTGGGGCGCGCTGATTTATTTTCGCGTTTTTACGCCGCCGGCCAACGCCATGAACATTTATGTGGTGGGCAAGCAGTGGATGTGGAAGGTGGAGCATCCTGGCGGGCAGCACGAGATCAACGCGCTGCACGTGCCCACGGGTCGAGCCGTGCAGTTGACGCTGATCTCGCAGGATGTATTTCATAGCTTTTCGATTCCAGCCTTCCGCGTGAAGCGCGAAGCGATTCCCGGCCGCTATACGACGGTGTGGTTTGAAGCCACGACGCCGGGGACTTATCACCTGTTCTGCACGCAGTACTGCGGGACGAACCACTCGCAGATGATCGGCGACGTGGTAGTGATGACGCCGGAAGATTACAGGAAATGGCTGACGAGATCCGACAGCGGCGCGTCGCTGGCGCAGGACGGCGAAAGATTGTTTGCGAGCTTGAGTTGCGCCGCCTGCCACAATACGCGGCCCGATGCGCGCGGACCGTCGCTGGCCAACGTTTACGGCGCGAAGCTGCCGCTTGCATCCGGCGGAACGGTGATTGCCGACGACGCCTACCTGCGGGAGGCGATTCTGAATCCCTCGCAGCATGTAACTCAGGGTTATGCACCTATCATGCCCACTTACCAGGGGCAGATCAGCGAGGAGGGAGTTATTGCGCTGATTGAATACATCAAGAACCTCAACTCCGATTACCGCATCGAGCAAACGCTCAATACTACCGATATGTTGCCGGGAAGTGAAGGCGCGGCGCAGGGCAAAACAGCTCCCGCACCCAGAGAGCCAGTCAAGAAAGGTACGGTGAAGCAATGAGCGACACAATCGTAAGTCTTCCCGACCAGTCGACGGCCAGGATTCCCAAGGATAACTACATCACGCGGGAGAACGGTTTGCTGAGCTGGTTGCTCACCGGCGACCACAAGCGGATTGCGATTCTCTATCTCATCTCGCTGAGCTTCTTCTTTTTTATTGGAGGGGCGCTGGCGGGACTTATCCGGTTGGAGTTACTCACTCCGCAGACCGATTTGATGGCTACCGACACCTATAACAAGGTGTTCACCATGCACGGCGTCATCATGATCTTCTTTTTCCTGGTGCCGTCGGTGCCCGCCACGCTGGGGAATTTCTTTATCCCGATGATGATCGGGGCCAAGGACCTGGCACTGCCACGGATCAACCTGCTGAGCTGGTATCTGTACATGGCGGGCGGATTGCTGGCGCTCTACACCATGGCAATAGGCGGAGTGGACACGGGCTGGACCTTTACCACGCCGCTGTCTACGCATTATGTAAATACCAACGTGCTGACTACTGGTTTGGCGGCATTTATTGCCGGCTTCAGTTCGATATTTACCGGCCTGAATTTCATCGTCACCATCCACAAGATGCGCGCGCCGGGGATGACATGGTTCCGGCTGCCGCTGTTTGTGTGGGCCCACTATGCGGCCAGCATTCTGATGGTGCTGGCGACGCCGGTGGTGGCCATCGCCATTGTGTTGATCGCGCTGGAGCGCACACTGGGCATCGGCGTTTTTGACCCCACCAAGGGCGGAGATCCGCTGCTGTTCCAACATTTGTTCTGGTTCTACTCGCATCCGGCCGTGTATATCATGATTTTGCCGGGAATGGGAGTTATCTCGGAAGTTATCTCCACCTTCAGCCGCAAGCGCATCTTCGGTTACACGGCAGTGGCGTTTTCGTCGGTGGCTATTGCGGTCTTCGGATTCTTTGTGTGGGCGCATCACATGTTCATCATGGGCATCTCGAACTACGCCGTATTAGTGTTTTCGCTGCTGACCATGCTGGTAGCCGTGCCCTCGGCCATCAAGATATTCAACTGGACGTTCACGCTCTACAAGGGGTCCATCACTTTCGAGACGCCGATGATTTACGCCTTCGGCTTTCTGGGATTGTTCACCATCGGCGGCATGACCGGAGTTTTTCTCGGCTCTTCAGGCACAGACATTCACCTGACGGAGACTTACTTCATCGTGGCGCATTTTCATTTCGTGATGGTGGGCGGAATGTTGATGGCGTTTTTGGCCGGGATACATTTCTGGTGGCCGAAGATGACGGGGAGAATGTATCCGGAGAAGTTATCACAGTTGGCGGCAGTAGTTACCTTCATTGGCTTCAACCTCACATTTTTTCCGCAGTTTATTCTGGGGATGCTGGGGATGCCGCGGCGGTATGCATCGTATCCGCCGGAGTTTCAAATTCTGAATGTCTTTTCGACCGCGGGCGCAACCATTCTAGGCGTGGGTTACCTGCTGCCGGTGCTTTATCTGGTGTGGTCGCTGAAGTACGGCGCGATTGCGGGCGACAATCCATGGCAGGCGACAGGGCTGGAGTGGCAGACGCAGTCGCCGCCGTTGACAGAGAACTTTGTCGAGATGCCGGTGATGGACCACGAAGCCTACGACTACGAGTGGCTTGAAAAACAGCAGCAGGCTCAGAAAGAAACGGAGGCGCACAGTGCCGGATAACTCTGTATCTGCTCACGGCGCCTCGGAGAGGACGGAGATTGCTCACGAGGAACACCCGGCCTATCTGCGCCATCACTTCAACTCCACTGCGCAGCAGGCGGACGCCGCGGGCTTTGCGATGTGGCTTTTTCTGCTGACGGAAGTGATGTTCTTCGGCGGGCTGTTCACAGCTTACCTGGTCTATCGCAACTGGTATTACCCGGCCTTTGTCGTCGGCTCGCACCAGTTGAACGTGGTGTGGGGCACGACGAATACGGCGGTGCTGATCTTCTCCAGCTTCACCATGGCCATGGGCGTTTGGTGCGCGCAGACACGGCGCAGGCGCGGGCTGGTGCTCAGCCTGACGCTGACTTTTATTCTGGGGCTGGTTTTTCTGGGGATCAAAACTGTTGAATACCGGGAGAAGATTGAGAAACATCACGTTCCCGGATTTCACTACAGCGTGCAATCGTTTCTTGATCCGCAATCTGATCCTGAAGTTTACAAGGAGTATCATGACAAGCCGCTGGTGCCGGACATGGCGCGGCACACCGAACTTTATTTCTCGCTCTACTTTCTGATGACCGGAATGCACGCGCTGCACATGATCATCGGCATCGGAATTCTGGGATTCATGATTCTGCGCGCGCGAGCCGGGGCTTACACTGCCGGGCACGAAACATTTGTGGATAACTTCGGGCTTTACTGGCACTTCATCGACATCATCTGGATTTATCTTTTTGCGCTGTTGTATCTGATCAGCAGACACTGATGGAGCAGGGACTAGGGAATAGGGAACAACGGCATGAGCGAGCACAACGAACACGCGCGGCATATTGTGGGGCCCGGGGTCTACCTGGTGATTCTCCTGGCGCTGCTGGTGGGCACCGCGCTCACGGTGTGGGCCTCGTATGTGGACCTGGGCTTCTGGAACCCCATCATCGCGCTGGCCATTGCAACCACCAAGGCCATGCTGGTGGTGCTGTTCTTCATGCACGTGTGGTACAGCAACAAGCTGACCAAGCTGGCGATTATTGCCGGCGTCTTCATGTTTCTGGTTCTGATCTCGATGACACTGACGGATTACATCAGCCGGGCGTGGGGGCAGTGGTAAAAGACAGTTGTCAGGTTTCAGTGATCAGTTGTCAGTGGCTGTTATGTAGATGAGAGCTATCCCCAAAAATCAACAAATTCCCGAAGAGCTTGCACGGCTGGCTGGCGAGCCTCGTGTTCTGGTGCGTCGCGGAGGCCCGCCGCTCAAGAGCGGCCGGTGCGTCGTTTACTGGATGCAGCGGGCGATGCGCATCGTGGACAATCCGGCACTGGACGCAGCCATCGAGGCTGGAAATCTGCTTGGGCTTCCAGTGCTGGTTTTCTTTTTGGTGATTCCGAACTATCCGAATGCCAATCTGCGGCACTACCATTTCCTGGCCCAGGGATTACGGGATGTGGCTGAGGATGCGGCGGCGCGCGGGGTGGGTTTTGTGGTGCGGCGTACGCCGGATTCTCTTGATGCGTTTCTGGCGGAGGTGGATGCGGCGCTGCTGATAGGCGACGAGAACCCGTGCCGCGAGCCGGAGCGATGGCGTCGCGTGCTGGCGAATAAGCTGAAGATTCCGTTCTGGACGGTGGACGCCGACGTGGTTGTGCCTTCCGTGATCTTCAATCGCAGCTTTGTGTTGCTGCACCACTTCCGGCCGCATCTGAGGGCGCAGTTGCCCATTTACCTGGTCGCGCCGGCGAAGATTGCTCCACTGCATGGGTGGAGACCGAGGAAGGTGCTACCGAGCTTTTCGCTTGAGCAGGACATAACCGCGGGATTCACGAAGCTGGACCGCGCGGTGAGGCCGGTGGATAGTTTTACCGGAGGAACGCATGAGGCGCTCAAGCGGCTGCGCGAGTTTGTCAGAGTGGAATTGAAGGACTACGAGGAAACGCGCAACCACCCGGAGATGAAGGGAACCAGCCGCCTGTCGCCCTATCTGCACTTCGGCAATATCGGGCCGCTGACGGTTGCGTTGGCCGTGGAAAAGGCAGTGAAGCAGGGCAAGGCATCGGCCAGCGCACGCGACAGGTTTCTGGAGCAGCTGATTGGCTGGCGGAAATTGGCCGTCCTGTTTGTGCGCCACGAGCCGGAGTACGACAACTGGGAGTGCGCCGCTCCGTGGGCCAGAAAGACTCTGATTGAGCACACCGGCGACCCACGGCCTTACCGATACAGCCTGGAGAAACTGGAACGCGCCGAGACGGCGGATGAGCTGTGGAATGCCGCCCAGCGAGAGATGGTGGAGACGGGCTGGATGCACGGCTATATGCGCATGTATTGGGCGAAGAAGATTCTGGAATGGGCGCCGGACCCGGCCCGCGCCTTCGAGTGGGCTGTGGAGCTGAACGACCGCTACGAGTTGGACGGGCGCGACCCGAACGGCTATGCGGGTATTGCCTGGGCTATTGTGGGCAGGCACGACCGCCCGTGGTTCAACCGGCCGGTCTTCGGGCTGGTGCGAACCATGACGGCGGTTTCGACAGCAAAGAAGTTCGACGCCGCAAGGTACATTCGCCAGAACAGCGGCCAGGCAGAGCAGCAGCTACTTTGATGAGGCGGGCAAAAGAAAATCTGTCTTGCTCAATGTTATACACGCAACTGTTTCATTAGTGACCTATAATCCAGCCAGTTTTAATCCCGTAAGCTGCGTGTTTCGCACGTTGTAGGCTACAGGGTTTCGATCATGTCCCCCTCAGAAGATGCTGATAAATGGGGAGGGGACGACGGAATCACAGTCAGGAAGCGTGTGAGCATTTTGATAATCGAGCGGCCTTACGGTGAAACTGCCCCTGGCGGCGGGGCGGGGAGTTGTGGCTTTGCGCAGCGCGAGAGCGTGGTATTACACCCCTTCGACTACGCTCAGGGCGGGCTTCGCCACAAGAACAAAAACGCGGCGAGGGTGAGGCACACAGGGTTTGTTGTTTCCCAGGTCCCCAAATGCGAGGGACCTCCACCCCACGGACCTGGGGCACCCGGCACTATCAATAAATTCTGTAAGTGGCTGATGTTGCTGGTTTTGGCGGCGATGGCGGCTGCGTCCGGAGTTACACAAGAGACAAGTTCGAATGTAAAGGAAACTGCTATAAAGGAAACTGCCGCTACGGATGCGGTCCGGGAGGCGGCTCGGCGGGCTAATTTGCCTCCACGGGTGGTGCAGGCGGAGCGGTTTTTGGCCGAGAGAGGTTGGACGCGAGACCGGGCACGAGGCTCGGCGCGCGGCGGAGCGCAGGCCTGGGTTGGGGCTGGAAATCTCCGCCGGAGTGCGCCGCAGACGGCCGTGGCCGAGCCTAATGCGGCTGAGACAGCTAAGACGGCTGAGACGGCTAATACGGCTAACACTGGAATGACGCAGGCGATGGCGGCGGGGCAGGGAACCGCGACCTGGCTGCCGCTGGGGCCCACAGCCGTGCAGTCGCAGAATTTTGGCCTGGTGACGGGACGCATCTCGGCTCTGGCGCTGGACTCTTCAGACACGACCGGCAACACACTCTACGTAGGAACCACCGGGGGCGGCGTCTGGAAGTCGCAGAATGCGGATACCTCCAGCGCGGCCAACATCAACTTCATTCCTCTGACCGACAACGCGGCGGGAATGGGAGGCGGGGCGGGCACGTCGATCAGCATTGGCGCGCTCAGCGTGCAGCCGGGCGGCACGGGAGTGATCCTGGCCGGGACGGGAGACCCGAACGATGCTCTGGATTCTTATTACGGAGCCGGAATCCTGCGCTCCACCGACGGCGGAACGACTTGGAGCCTGATTTCGATCACCTCGGACCAACTGTACAGCTTTGCCGGGGAGGGAATTGCGGGCTTTGCGTGGAGTACGGCGAACCAGCAGCTTGTGGTGGCCGCGGTCTCGCAGGCCTATGAAGGTACGCTGGTGAACGCGGATTGGCCGGGGCAGAGCTACGAGGGGTTGTACTACTCCTCCGACGGCGGGGCCACTTGGTCGCTGGCGACCATCACGGATGGCACTGCGGACGTGCAGGGGCCGGCCGATCACTTTGTGAAGCAGGACGGGAATGCGGCGACCGCGGTGGTGTGGAATCCGGTGCGGCAATTGTTTGTGGCGGCGGTGCGCTATCACGGCTACTACCAGTCGGCGGACGGAATTACGTGGACGCGGATGGCGAATCAGCCGGGCGCGGGGCTGATGACGAGTGCGGGGTTTTGCCCCACAAATTCCGGCAGCACGGGATTGCAGAGCTGCCCCATTTTTCGCGGAGCGCTGGCGGTGAATCCGCGGACCGGCGACACCTTTGCGTGGACGGTGGACGTGAACAAGCGGGACCAGGGAATCTGGATGGATCAGTGCCTGGCGAGCGCCGGCGCGTGCAGCAACCAGACGATCACCTTTGCATACCCATTGAGCACGGCGGCGCTGGAGGTTGCACCCCCGCTTGACTCGACGATTGCGAACGGCGACTACAACCTGGCGCTGGCGGCGGTTCCCTCAGGGCAGGAAACTATGTTGCTGGCTGGCGGCCATGACCTGTGGAAGTGCTCCTTGACAGATAGCCCGTCGCCCGGTTGCGTGTGGCGCAATACCACCAATTCAACGGCTGGATTCTGCGCGCGGGTGGGTGAATACCAACACTCGCTGGCTTGGAATGCAAATAATCCGCTGGTGATTTTCGTGGGCAACGACAGCGGGCTGTGGCGCTCGACCGATGCGATTGGCGAGACGGGGACGGTGTGCAACGCGAGCGACGCCACTCATTTTCAAAACTTGAACGGAAGCCTGGGCTCGCTGGCCGAGGTGGTGAGCCTCTCGCAGGCGGGCGCGACGCCGTACACGATGATGGCCGGGCTGGGAGCTATCGGAACAGCAGGGGTCAATAGCACCACGGGGACGACGACGGACTGGCCGGAGATTCTGGGCGGCGAGGGCGGGCCGGTGGCGATTGATCCGGTGACCACTACGAACTGGTATGCGAACAACGGGCCGGGAGTGTCGATCTATCGCGGCACACCGCCGAATGGAAGCACGCCGGGCGCGTTCAACGCCGTGGTCACCGATGCGGATGTGGGAGGGGATGGGCTGAAAATGACCTCGGCGGCGCCCTTTCTGGTGGACCCGTTGGACAACACGAAGCTGCTGATCGGGACTTGTCGGGTGTGGCGCGGCGAGGCCAGCGGCGTGGGCTGGAGTTCCGGCGACGCCATCAGCCTGATTTTTGACAATCCTGCGTCGAACTGGCCGTGCAACGGCGACGCGCTGATTCGCTCGATGGCGGCGATGGCGCTGCCTTCGGGCGGGGAAGTGGTTTATGTGGGCATGTACGGCTCGGCGAATGGCGGCGGGACGCTGGCTGGGCATGTACTGAGCGCAACGTATAACTCCGCCAGCGGAACGTGGTCGGCGTGGGCGGACGTGACGGCGCTGAACGCGGTGACCAACGACACCCACCCGATGAACTACCTCGGGTTTGACATTTCCAGCCTGTTCATTGACCCGCACGACAGCACTGGACAGACGGTGTACGTCACCGTGGCGGGGATTTCCGGCGTGGGGAAAAAAGTGCAGACGGTGTACAGCTCGACGGACGGAGGGACACACTGGACTACTGTGATGGCCAACCTGCCCTCGGCTCCGGCCAACAGCCTGGTGGTGGACCCGCAGGACGCCGAGACGGTTTACGTCGCTACAGACGCAGGAGTCTATTCGACGCAGCAGATTTCGAGCTGCGCCGGCGTTCCATGCTGGTCGGCCTTCGGCAGCGGGCTGCCGGAGGCTCCCGTAGTGGCGCTCAGCGCTACGCCGGCAACGGCCAGCACGCATGAACTTGTTGCCGCCACCTACGGCCGCGGCATCTGGATCAACCCCCTGTGGGGAGGGTCCGGGGTAGGGTCAGGACCAGCAACCGACACACTCTCGGTGACAGCCCTGAGTTTTCCCAGCACGATTGAATGGCAGCAATCTGCCGCACAAACCGTGACGCTGACCAATAGCGGCAGCGTGCCGCTGACTGTCATTGTCATTTCGGTAAGCGGAGCCTTCCGGCAGGCCAACAATTGCACCGCCATTCTGGCAGCAAACTCCAGTTGCGCCATCAGCGTGCAATTCTATCCGGCCGCGACGGGCTCTCAGACGGGTACGCTGAGCATCACCGACGCACAGCACACACAGCCCGAGACGGTGGCCTTGAGCGGAACGGGACTGACTCCGCCGGTGTTGAGCGTAAGCCCAGCCAGCCTGACGTTTACGTCACAGACGGTGGGCCAGGCCAGCCCGGCGCAGACGGTGACGGTGAGCAATAGCGGAGGAGCGCCGCTGGCCAATGCGGGCTTCCAGACCAACGGGCTCTCGGCGAGCAGCTTCTCTTACGGCTCAACCACCTGCGGGGCTACTCTGGCCAACGGGAGCAGTTGCACGGTGCAGGTGACCTTTGCGCCAACCACGGCGGGCGGGGCCACGGCATCGCTGGTGGTCAGCTCGTCCACCTCCGGCGTCGCGGCGGCCACCGTGCCGCTCACCGGTACAAGCCAGAATCCGGCCGGACTCAACGTGAGCCCTGTGCTGCTTGTCTTCCCTATTGTCGCGCCGGGCAAGTCCAGCGCCTCCCAGGTGACCATCACCAACAACGGAGGCACGGCAGTGAATTCGCTTACCTTCCCAGTTACGCTGCCCTTCAGCACGTTGGCGACCACCAATTCCTGCGGAACGAGCCTGGGCGCCGGGGCAAGCTGCACAATCGGGGTGGTCTTTGCGCCTGCCCTTGACGGGAATTTCACGGGCACGCTGACCATCGCATCTTCTTCGCAGACGCAGGGCCTTGTGCTGCTGAGCGGGGTGGGCGGCGTACCGGGTTCCGTTCAGTTCCAGCCCGGCTTGATCGACCCCTGCGCCTTTGGCACGACCGCCGCGAACTGCTTCCCTCAAACCGGAGTGAGCCTGACCAGCAGCGCCAGCACCGCGACCATAACCAATCCCGATCCTGTGACCAGCCTGCGCAGCCTTGCTCTCGCGGCCTCGGCGGGCTTCAAGCTGGTCAACAACGCCTGCCCCTCGACGCTTGCGGCCCTGGCCAGTTGCACCGTTGGAGTGGAGTTTGCGCCCTCGACCGTGGGGACGCAAAGCGGAACTCTGATCGTCAGCGACAGCGTGTTGGCGCCGGGCTCGATCATGACGCTATCGGGAACGGGTTTCGACTTCGTTGTTGTGCCCTCCGGCTCGTCCACTCAAACCGTCGCCAACGGCCAGACCGCCTACTACACGCTGTCCATTTGTGGCGCGGAAGGATGTACGCTGACTCCGACCCTGGTCGCCCAGGGCGCATTCACCTTCCAGTGCGGCTCGCTGCCCACGCACTCGGCGTGTACCTTCAGCCCCAGCAGCGAAAATGTTCCCGCCGGCACGACGGGGAACGTAACAGTGCAGATTGCCACCGGGCTCACAACGGCCTCGGTGAACGACTCGCCTCCGCTCTCGTGGTCCGCGCTTCCGTTGGCCTGCGGACTGGTGATCATGCCGTTTGCCCTGAGGCATGGCCGCAAAGTGTTGCTGCTGGTGGCGCTGCTGGCGATCCTCATGGGCGGCGTCTCCAGTTGTACCTCCGCGGGCATCGTCTCGGGCGGAAATGCTTCCGGCGGTGGCACCGGTTCCGGCATTACAACGGCGGGCACATTTCCGGTGGTGGTCACCGCAACCTCGAATGGCGTACAGCACCAGGTCACTCTCACGCTGATTGTGGACTGAGTTGCAGAGCCGGCTGAGATTTTTTTGCAACAGCGAATGAAGGGTACGGGCTTCAGCCCGTACATAAATCGAGCAAAATTCACACGGGCTTTAGCCCCCGAGGGGATAGTCGAGTTGCCAACGCAGCCAATGCTAGGTGAGTTTGACGTCACCAGCTTTGTTATTGCGCGAAATGTTCCCTCAGGGGCTAAAGTCCCACGGGTTCCAAACCATAGATGTACGGGCTGAAGCCCGTACCCTTCAGGAATCAGGCAAATAAAAAAAGTTATACTCTATCATCGGGCCTTCACAGGAAACGCGCGCAACCGTCCGTTCAGAATGCCGCGCATGGGGATTGCAATGACCGCCAAAGTGACCGTGGAAGAGGTAGAGCGGGTGGCCGAGCTGGCTCACCTGGAGCTTAAGCCGGAGGAGACCCCGGCGATGCTGCGCGATTTGAACGCCATTCTGGATTATGTCGCGCAGTTGAACGAACTGGACACGAAGGGCGTGACGCCGTTGGCGCAAGTGAGCGAGTTGCTGGATGGGTCAGGCGCGGGGTTGCTGCGTGCCGATGTTGTGCAGACTTCTCTGGATCGGGCTGCCGTGATGCGGCAAGCGCCGGAGACCGATGGAGTTTTCTTCAAGGTTCCCAAGGTGATTGAGCGGTAGTCGCCGTACAGTATCCCAGGTCTCAGAATCGAGACCTGGGGCACCCGGAATTTGTGGAGTAACCGGCAAAAGAAACAGGCTGCAAAGAGGCCTCCAAAAGGCCAAGAAACAAGGAAGGTTCACTTGGACAGCGAAGCTAAATCCGCCGAAACCTTTGTGGAAAAGCCGAAGACTCTGGCCGAGTTGCGTGAAGGGATTGCCACAGGCCGCACCAAAGCCGCCGATCTTGCCGCCAGCTATTACGAGCGGATCGAGAAGAAAAATCCGAGGCTGAACGCCTACCTGAGTCTGACCAAAGAACGCGCGCTGGAACAGGCTGTGCGTGTGGATGCGCTGGCCGCCAAGGGCGACCCGCTGCCTCCGCTGGCGGGAATTCCGGTGGGCATCAAGGACGTTCTGGTGATGAAGGGCGCTCCGGCCACTGCGGGGTCAAAGATTTTGCAAGGCTACCGGCCTCCTTACGACGCCACGGCGGTGGCCAAATTGGAGGCGGCGGGCGCGGTGCTGCTGGGCAAGCTGAACTGCGACGAGTTTGCCATGGGCAGCTCGACCGAGAACTCGGCCTACGGGCCGGTAAGAAATCCGGTGGACACGGAGCGGGTTCCGGGCGGGTCGAGCGGCGGCTCGGCGGCGGCGGTGGCGGCTAACCTGGCCGTGGCCACGCTGGGCTCCGACACCGGCGGCTCCATTCGCCAGCCGGCCAGCTTTTGCGGGGTGGTTGGCGTGCTGCCGACGTATGGCCGCGTCTCGCGTTACGGGCTGATCGCCTACGCCTCCTCTCTCGATAGAGTAGGTCCGTTTGCCGCCAATGTGCGCGACGCCGCCACGCTGCTGGGCGTCATCGCCGGACACGATCCGCAGGACGCCACCAGCTCCCCGGCCCCTGTGCCGGATTACGCTGCCGAGAGCGACAAGCCAGTCGTAGGCCTGCGCATCGGCGTCCCAGCGGAGTACTTTGCCGAGGGCCTCGACCCGGAGGTGCGCGCGGCCATTGAAAAGGGCATTGCCGCGCTCGAGGCCGCCGGCTGCGTCATCAAGCCAGTCTCGCTGCCGAATACCCGCTACGCCATTCCCGTCTACTACCTGATCGCCACGGCCGAGGCCAGCGCGAATCTCGCTCGCTTTGACGGCGTGCGCTACGGACCACGCTCGAAGGACTCGGCGACCCTGGCCGACATGTACCGGCACTCTCGCGAGGAGGGCTTCGGCGCGGAGGTCAAGCGCCGCATTCTGCTGGGAACCTATGCGCTCAGCGCGGGCTACTACGACGCTTACTACCTGAAGGCGCAACAGGTGCGGCGTCTGCTGGCCGAGGAGTACCTGCGCGCCTTCGCCGAGGTGGACGCGATTGTGACGCCCACCGCGCCCACTGCGGCATTCAAGCTGGGCGAGAAGACCGGCGACCCGCTGGCCATGTATCTGGCCGACATCTACACGGTGACGGCGAGCCTGGCGGGAATCTGCGGCGTGAGTGTGCCGTGCGGCGCAACCAAGGCCGGTTTGCCGGTGGGGATGCAGATTTTGGCCGCGCACTTGAACGAAGGGACCGCGTTCCGCGTGGCGCGTGCCGTGGAGGCGGCGAGGATATAGTAGCTTGTTGAGAGAGGAGCAGGGATGGTTCAATCCTGCCCTCAGGGGTTAAATCCCCATTGGTTTTGGACTATTTGGGTACGGGCAAGATGCCGTGCCTTCCATTTCCCGACAGATTTGCGCCAACACCTCAGGAGCAAACGGCATGAGAGTCGGCGGACGGATTGCAGTGTTGGCGATAGCGGCTGCTCTTGCAGCATTGCCGGCGTTTTCAGCAGCACCGCGCAAGGCGCACGTGGTGGTGCTGGGTGCGGCGCGGAAGGTGTCGTACTCGAAGGCCGGTGACCCGGCCGGCGCGGCTGCGGACGAGAAGGAACTCAAGGTGCGCGCCCTGCTGGTGGACGGCGTTGTGAAGGAGTGGACCACCGGCGACGCCCATGACGTGACCGACCGCAGCTTCGTGGTCAGGCGCGTCATCAAGCTCAACGACAACCTGCCCAGTGACAAATCCGGACCCAGCGACAAATCCGGGCCCAGCGAAAAATCCGGCGTGAAGCCCGCCCCTGCGGCCAGTCCTTGGGTGTGGCAACGCGGCCCGTGGCTGCTGGTGAACCGGCAGACGGGCCACATTGTTGCTTTGAAGCTGCCGGATTACGACCCCGGCGTGAGCCAGGTTGCCTGGTTCCGCGATTACGGCGCTTATTGCGGCGTGACGGCCAGCGGCAAGAGCCTTTACGCCATGGTGGCGCAGGTGGCGGCGCGCAAGCCGCTGCTGGCCAGTAAACTGTCGGCATTCAATGCCGAAAACCACCCCGAACCCGCCTGCGGTCCCTCAGAGTGGCAGCGCGAGCCTCTGCGCGTCACCTTCCATCCCACCGGCAAGGAGCTGGTGAGCTTCGACATCGTTCCCGGCTCGGCGGTGCTGGTGGAGGAGGCGGGCGACGAGGCGGAGACGCCGAAGCAGTGATCAGTGGTCAGTGGTCAGTGGTCAGTGAACAGTGACCGCTGGAGACTACGGGCGGCGCACTGCATTGTAGAAATTCCAGAGAGCCCAGACCATAAAGGCCACGGCAAGACCTGCCAGTATCAACCCGAATGAACTCAAACCAGATGTCACCATTTCAGGACTCCTTTTTTCGCTTTCCAGCCTCCGGAACGAGGTTGGCGGGGCGCGACTGAAGCGATAATCTTTCATTACCAGAAGAAATTAGCAGCGATTAAGATGGAGTACGGAAGTTGTAAAGTCTTTATAAAAGTCAGAAAGCCCCCGAAAAGCAGTGAACAGTGGTCAGTGGACAGTTCGAAAGCCGAACAGTTCGCCGGGGTCGAAATCGCCCGCCGGCAAGTGACTGAAAACTGATCACTGACCACTGAAAACTGTGTATGGCTGACTCAAAACTGACCACTGACCACTGACCACTGACCACTGTCTCCTTGACAGCCCCCCGTCGGCGCGTATCTTATCTATTGAGGCACTCCTTTGGAATCCGAGCGGGGCGTATGCGCGAAAACTGGCGCGGCCCCAGCAGGCGGCTTCCCGAGGATGGCTGTGTCGAACAGGAAGCAGACGGCAATTGGGTCGCAAGCAGGTTCCGGTCGCGGGAGAGCAATCCCCAGCGAACGGCAACCCGCGATCTCGATCTTTGGCCGAGCGTTTGGGCATGCAGAAGGCTAGCGGCCCGAACCAGTCTGGAAGATTCCCGGAGACAAAATTTTTTAGCGGGCGCCCGGCAGACGGCTGGGTGTGCCTGTGCCCGGAGGGGGCAAGATTTGCACCCCCAGGGCGGTCAGAAATGGGATAGGGGATGAGCGTGGCAACGAGTCTTGCTTTATGGATGTTTCAGCAGCCTGCCGGAAGCGGCTTAACGATGCTTCCCATCCTGCTGATCATTCCAGTTTTGTATTTTGTGATGATCCGCCCGCAGCAGAAGAGGCAAAAGCAGTGGCAGGCCATGCTGGCAGCGATCAAGGCCGGCGACCGGGTGACCACGGCAGGCGGCATTCGCGGCATCATTCTCTCCATCAAGGACGACGTCATCGTAATTCGCGTGGCGCCGGACGGCATCAAGCTGGAAGTCGCCAAGAACGCCATAGCCGCGGTGACAACAGCGGACAGTGATCAGTGAACAGTGGTCAGTGAACAGTCAATAGTGAACAGTAGACAGTGAACAGTAGACAGTAGAAAGTGGGCAGTTGGGGTTGAGGCGATGAACCAATCGTCGCAAAGAACAAACTGATCACTGACCACTGATCACTGACCACTGATTCGAGAAACGGGACGATGAAGAAGAATCTCAATAACAAAATTCTTGGAATTGTAGCGGTTCTGGTGATCTGCATCTACGGCATCTTCGGGGTGCCGTCGGGCGTCACCGGCAAGGCCCTGATGGAAGCCATGACCAAGCGCATTCACCTAGGCCTGGACCTGAAAGGCGGCGCTCACCTGATTTTGCAGGTCAAGGTCGAGGAAGCGGTCAACGCCGAAACGGACAATACCGTGGCGCGCATCAAGGAGGATCTGAAGACGGCCAACCTGAGCTTTTCGCAGGTCTACAAGCCCGATCCGGCCAAGGCCACGCTGGTCCGTGTGGAGGGCGCGCCGCCGGACAAGGCCAATGACGTGCGCCTGCTGCTGGAGTCCAAGTACACCAACGAATACGACGTGGCCGGCGGCGATGCGCCCGGGAGCTTCACGCTGACCATGAGGCCGATGATCGTGACGACGCTGGAGAAGAAGACCGTCCAGCAGGCCATCGAGGCCATTCGCGACCGGGTGGACGCGCTGGGCATCAGCGAGCCGCAGATTCAGGAGTACGGCCTGGGCGACAACCAGATTCTGGTGGACCTGCCGGGCGTGGAAAACGAAAGCCAGATCGAGTCCATTATCCAGGGCACGAACCGGCTGGAGATTCACGCCGTAGTCGGCGGGCCCTACAAGGATGAGCAGGAAGCCTTGGCCAGCGTGGGCGGCAGCGTTCCGGCTGACCAGGAACTGAAGAAATTTTCCGGGATGGCGGAGGGCGGTTCCAGCGAGGAGAGCGTGTATGTGTTGCAGCGCGCCTCGGTGGTGGCCGGCAACGACTTCCGCACCGCCGATCCGGGCACCAATCCCAACACCGGCCAGAAAATGGTCGAATTCACGCTGACCAATGAGGCCGGCGACAAGTTCTACGACTACACCAGCAAGAACATTGGCCGCTACATGGCGGTAGTCATGAACGACCGTGCCCGCGAGGTAGCCGTCATCAAGGGCGCGATTCGCGACCGGGGGGAGATCGAAGGCACCTTCACGACGGAGGAAGTTACGGCGCTTTCGAAGCTTCTGCGCACCGGCGCCTTGCCGGCCTCGCTGCAGCAACTGGAGAAGCGTTTTGTGGGCGCGTCGCTGGGCGCGGATTCGATTCGCCAGGGAATTACGGCGGCCATCGTAGGCATTCTGGTGGTGATGGCCTTCATGCTCATCTACTATCGCGGCTCGGGCATCAACGCCGATCTGGCGCTGATTTTCAACCTGGTGATCCTGCTGGGATTCATGGGGGCTTCCGGGGCCTCGTTAACTTTGCCGGGCATCGCCGGAGTGATTCTGACCATCGGCATGGGCGTGGACTCGAATGTGCTGATCTTCGAGCGCATCCGTGAAGAGGTACGCGCCGGCAAGGCGGCGGCAGCGGCCGTGGACCAGGGCTTTGCTCATGCCTGGGTCACCATCGTCGATACTCACGTGACCACCATCGTCTCGGCGGCCATCCTGTTCATCTTTGGCTCCGGGCCGGTGAGGGGATTTGCAACCACCCTGACCATCGGTCTGGCGGCCAATCTGTTTACGGCGGTCTTTGTATCGCGGGTCATCTTCGATGCCCATTTGAACAAGTTGAAGCCAGGGGAACTGGTGTCGATCTAGGGATCAGGGGTCAGGGGTCAGGGGTCAGGGGTCAGGGAACAGGGATTACTTGAGCGCTGGAGCCGTGAAAGGTTTCAGCCTCCCAGGAAGCGGAGAGAAGCGAGTGGAATTATTTCGTGGCGTGAATGTGGATTGGCTGAGGCTGAAGTGGTATTTCCTCGGCTTCTCATTGATTTTCAGCGTGGCCGGCCTCATTTCGATGGGCGCGCACATGCGCACCATCGGCAGCCCGGTGCCGCTGGGCGTGGATTTCAAGGGCGGCACTCAAGTCCAGGTGCAGTTTGACAAGACGCCGGATGCCGACCGGATTCGCCAGGCCATGGCGGCGGCGGGCATCAAGGACGCCAGCATCCAGACCATTACGGCCATCGATCAGTCCAACGGGAACCAGGTGCTGATCAGCCTGCCGGAGCAGCAGGACGAGAGCTCGCTGGACGCGGGCCGTCAGCAGATCGTCGCCGCGCTGCAAGCCCACTACGACAACCCCTTTACCGTGCGCAACGTGCAGGTGGTGGGTCCCACAGTGGGCAAGCAACTGGAAAAGCAGGCCGTGCTGGCCACGCTCTACTCGATGGCGGGCATGCTGGTCTATCTCTGGTTCCGCTTCCAGTTGATCTACGGCGTGGCGGCGGTGGTGGCCTGCTTCCACGACACGCTGATCACGGTGGGAGCCTTCGCGCTGACCAACCAGGAGATCAGCCTGACGGTAATTGCGGCCATCCTGACGCTGGTGGGCTACTCGATGAACGACACCATCGTGGTCTTTGACCGCATCCGGGAGAATCTGCGCCTGAGCCGTCGCGAGGCGCTGTCTGACGTGGTCAATCGCAGCATCAACCAGACCCTGAGCCGAACGGTTCTCACTTCGGGACTGACCTTCCTGACCGTTCTGTCTTTGTACGTATTTGGCGGACAGGTTCTGCGGGGCTTTTCATTTGCGCTGGTGGTGGGTATTCTTATCGGGACGTACTCCTCGATTGCCGTGGCCGCGCCGATGCTGGTGGCCTGGCAGGAGTGGCGCGCCCAGCGAGGCAAGGCGTCGGTGCTGCCGGCCGCAAAACGCCCCAGAGTGTAAGCGGGGCGGCAATTTTAACGGTTTTTTGGCATGTTTTTTCGCGGGATGTGCGGTTCGGTACTAGCAGGGCCGCGCTATTGTGTTAAGGTTTTGATGCCGGGAACATTTTAGCTGTCCCCGGTGTCTAAGTAGAGGTAAGCAAACACTCGATTCGAGGCTGGCCATGTTTGAAGATTCCACGTTTGAATCTGGAGGCAGGATCAAGAGCAAGACCGGAAGATACATGATTCCGCTGTTTATCGCGGAAGGTGTAGTCCTGGTTCTGCTGATTCTGATTCCGCTGATCTATCCCGAGGCGCTGCCCAGGGCCGCTATGCAGATGGCTCTTGTAGCCCCTCCACCCCCTCCGCCCCCTCCGCCCCCCCCGCCAGCAGAAGTGCATACGGCTCCGGTGAAGTCTGAGATGATGAATAATCAGCTCACGGCCCCCACCCGGATTCCGCATGAAATCAGGATGGTTAGCGAGAAGGAACCGGCTTTGGCCTCCTTTGGCGTGGCCGGATCGGATTTCGGCAGCGGCGGAAACGTCATGGGTAGCCTCTTCGCCGACAGCGGCGCACCCAAGGTGAAGGCCGCGCCGGTGAAGAAGCTCACCATCTCCAGCGGCGTCATGCAGGGTATGTTGCTGCAGAAGACGACGCCGGTCTACCCGCCCATCGCCAAGGCCGCGCGCGTCTCCGGCACGGTGGTGTTGCAGGCGACCATCTCCAAGACAGGCGCAATTGAAAACCTGCACGTCCTCAGCGGCCCTGCCATGCTGCAGCAAGCCGCCATGGACGCCGTCAAGTCCTGGCGCTACAGGCCCTATCTGCTCAACAACGATCCGGTGGAAGTGGAGACCACGGTGAACGTGATCTTCACCCTGGGCGGATGAGGAATGTAATGCGCGCTTTCCGCCGGTAGGGGGGAAGCGCATAGCTTTTGACCTGAATGCTTCTCTGCAAGGAGCCGCATTCACAGCACCAAGGTAGTCGCAGTCCACAAGAAAACTCCTTAGGAGGAAAGATTCAGTGATTCTCGCTCAGCTTACACACTTCGCTTCGCACACGGCCGCCAATCTGGCATTCATCTTCCAGGAAGACCAGGGTGGAACAGTCAGCTTTACCGCCCAGGGACTCTGGGAACACATGGGAACACTGGCGCGCATCATCGCCATTATTCTCTTCATCGAGTCGATTTGGTCTTTGGCCGTCATGATCGACCGCTACCTGTACTTTTCAGCCGCCCGCAAGCAGTCGCGCGAGTTCGCGCCCAAGGTTGCCGGCGCGCTGAAGGACAGCAAGCTCGAAGAAGCGATCAAGATCGCCGATCGCAACAAGAAGTCCCACCTGGCCGAGGTTGTAACGGCCGGCCTGCAGGAGTTTCGTTCCTCCGCCGGCGCACCCACCGAGCAGGCCATCGCCAGCTCGGGCCGCGCGCTGGATAGGGCTGAAGCCATTGTTCACGCCAAGCTGAAGAGAGGCCTTTCTGTGCTGGCCACCATCGGCGCCACCGCGCCGTTCGTCGGCCTTCTGGGCACCGTCATCGGCATTCTGAACGCCTTCCAGCAGATCGCGCACGCCAAGTCATCCGGCATCGCGACAGTTGCCGGCGGCATCTCGGAAGCCCTGGTCACCACCGCCGCCGGCCTGTTCGTGGCCATCCCGGCCGTTATGGCCTTCAACTACTTCACCGGGCGTGTCGAAGCTTTCGACGTGGAGATGGACAACTCCTCCAGCGAACTGATCGACTACTTCATCAAGCAGAGCAACAAGCGCTAAGCGAAGCGCCTGTCGGCGAAAGCGGGAATCCGCGGAGGGCGGGAGAGCGAACACTCTCTCCTGCCCGCCGGTTTCCACAGCGCGCCCCGTGGACGGTTCGCAAGGCGATGCCGGAAGCCATCCGGAATAAAAATTCTCAGGCAACGGAGCTCCAAGATGGCACAAGCAGTTCGTAACGAAGGCGGTAAGGTCAACTCGAATATCAATGTCACCCCCATGGTGGATGTGATGCTGGTGTTGTTGATCATCTTTATGGTCATTACCCCCATGCTCCAGAACAAGGTGGTCATCGATATGGCGGCGGTGGTGAATCCGGTAGCTATGCCGGACGCCGACAAGGATGACGCCATCGTGGTGGCCATTACCAAGAGTGGGGATGTATTTTTGGGACAAAACAAATCGTCTCTCGACGTGCTTGGCAGTCAGGTGCGCGAGAAGTTGGCCGACAGTCCCGGCACCAAACAGATTTTTATTCGCGCAGATGCGCGTGCGGAGTACCTGCAAGTGGAAAACGCCATTGATGCCGTACGCACCGCCGGCGTGGAAGATGTGGGCTTGCTGACGCAGAAGCGCGAAGGCAATCCCGCGGGCGGCAATTAACGGTTATCCGGCGTTGTCATTTTAACGATTTCGAGTTATTACGAGGAGTTTTAAGCCATGTCAATGACAACTGGGGGCGGGGGAGGCTACTCTGCCGACATCAATGTTACCCCGATGATCGATATTCTTCTGGTGCTGCTGATCATCTTTATGGTCATCGTGCCGGTCACGCCCAAAGGTTTGGAGGCGATGGTGCCTCAGCCGCCCAAGAGCCCACAGCAAGAGAATAAAAGCGACCGCACCATCGTGGTGCAGATACTGAACCACCCGGGCGCGTATCCGTCGTACAAGATCAACGAGACCGACGTGGCCAAGGCAGAGCTGTTGCCGCGGCTGACCGACATCTACGCCAATCGCGCCGAGCGCATCATGTTCATCAAGGGCGACGACAAAATCGACTTTCACTACGTGGCCGAGGTTATCGATATCGGGCGCTCCGCGAGCGTGGATCACATCGGGTTGATGACGCCCAGGATCCTCGCGGGCCAGTAATAGACGCTTCCCTGAAAAGGGAGGTTGCGGTTCTCGGAGTTCGCCTCAGGGCTGGCACTGTAGTTGCTGAGGCTGACAGGGCGCATAGAGAAAGGGCTGACCAACCAGGCCGCCGGGGACATTTGGGATCCCGGCAATGGTACGGGTTGCCGGCACTGTTCGGAGGCGGTTTCTCCGGCGGGAAAGTGGAGTACAATTTTTTCATCATGGCTTCGGTACCTCCCGCCCGCAGCCAGCTGTAGCAGAGATTCCAGGCGCGCGACCGACAGGCGCCGTCTGAAGGAGAAGGATACGAACATGAATGGACCTGCACGTATTACGGTGCTCGCGGTTGCCTTGGCCGGCATGGTGATTTCCATGAGCGGGTGCGACAAGCTTGCAGCCCGTGCCGAGTTGAACAAGGGAGTGGATGCATACAAAGGCGCTCACTATGAAGACGCTATCAACCACTTCCAGAGGGCCACGATGCTTGATCCCAAGCTGCCGATGGCCAAGGGTTACCTGGCGACAGCGCTGGGCCAGAACGTGGTGCCCGGGCTGCTTACGCCAGACAATCTGAAGACCGCGCAGCAGGCCATCGACATCTTTCAGGAGGTTCTGGCCAAGGATCCGAAAGATGTGAACAGCATGAAGCAGGTTGCCGGCATCGAATTCAGCGTCAAGCGCCTGGACGAGGCCAAAGCATGGCAGAAGAAGGCTCTGCAGGAGGATCCCAAGGATCCCGAAGCGGCCTACACGGTCGGCGTCATCGACTGGATGCAGGCGCACCAGAACACTCTGACGGCGTTGGCGACGGCAGGCCTGAACGACGACGGCGAGGGCAACGCCAAGGCGCCCAAGAAGATCATGGATGAGCTCAAGGATAAGAATGCCCCTTTGATCCAGGAAGCTTTGCAATATCTCAACCAGGCGCTGGAGATCCGGCCCACCTATGACGACGCCATGTCCTATTTGAACCTGGTTTACCGGGCCAAAGCGAACCTGGACTACGGCAGCGCAGATGCCGTCAAGGCTGATTTGGACACGGCGAAGGATTGGTCCTCCAAGTCGATGGGGACTCGCAAGGCCAACGAAGCCAAGAAGAGCCAGGGGCCCGGCGGCATCACCATGGGCGACAACGGCGATTTGAAATAAATCCAGCTTTATCGCGCACGATGATACGGCCTCCGCACCTGTGGAGGCCGTATCATTTTATGTGAATATAAAATCACTGCACTGAGGTTGCCATGTTCAAGTCGAATAGGACCCGGTCCAAGTTTAATTTCACCATTTACCCGGCTGTTGCGGCAGTTCTTTTCTTGCCGGCTATCGCCGCGGGGCAGGCGGCTGGTCAGGTATTTACGGGAGAAGTTCCGGTTCCCGCCGCGATGCAGGTGGCGCAAACGCCCGCCGGCCTTGAGGCCCGCAACAACCGCGAAGTACTTGAAGTAATGGTCTGCGGCGATTCGCTGGTCCACGTAGTGGCCCGTCCGCTGGCGGCACCCGTCTCTACTGCCGCGCGGCCCTGGATGCTGGACCCGGCCGTCACCTGCCCAGGCGCAGCCTTCCAGTTCAGCCAGGTTGCAGACAAGGCCACGCTCACCACCGCGCGCCTCACGATTTCCTTGTCGCTGGAGAAAGGCGCCCTGAGCTTTGGCCTCCCTCAGGGCGAGAGTTTCCTGCGCGAGAACGTCAATCTTCCTCGGACCTATGATTCCGCTCCCGGCCAGCCCGGCTCTCTTTTCCGAATCGAAGATCGCTTCTCGCCGGACTCGACCGAGGCCATCTACGGGCTCGGCCAGCATCAGAGCGGGCTGTTCAACTACCGCGGCTCGACCGTCGAGTTGGGGCAAAATAACACCGATGTCGCCATTCCGCTGCTGGTCTCGAGTAAAGGCTATGCAATTCTCTGGAATACAGCCTCCTTCAGCTACATGGACAACCGCTTCCCCCTTGAGCTTTCCTTCGAGTCTCTGGCCGCCGACCAAGTGGATTACTACGTTCTTTACGGCCCGGAGATGGACCGGATCATTCACCAGTACCGCTCCTTGACCGGCCACACGCCTCTGCTGCCGCAATGGGCTTACGGCCTCTTCCAGTCCAAGGACCGCTATAACTCGCAAGCCGAGATTCTGGAGATCGCCGGCCAGTACCGGGCGCGGCACATTCCGCTGGACGCCATCGTGCAGGACTGGTACTGGTGGAAGCAGGGAGGCGAG
>Ga0302319_10002938_pt1 | contig 36138 bp, 31 predicted proteins | sample Bog_T0_2_FD_203319 | JGI IMG/M metagenome (GOLD analysis project Ga0302319, IMG submission 203319) | Peat permafrost microbial communities from Stordalen Mire near Abisko, Sweden - Bog_T0_2 | ecosystem: Environmental > Terrestrial > Soil > Wetlands > Peat | place: Sweden: Abisko, Stordalen Mire...
ATTGCTGGCCGCCGGCGGACCCGATGGCAGCGAACTGCTCTTCGATCTCCCCGCTGACATTGCCGGGAAAACAGGCGGGAAGCTGCGGATCACTGTGGCGGGAGTGGAGTTGACGGGTTTGCTGGTGATTCCCGATGCGGCCGAGGCGCGCGAAGATATTCTTTCCAGGAACGAGGTGAGGGCTGCAGCCACGGTATTCGATGGGAACACATTTCCGGCGATCCGGTTTACCAACAGCGAAATGGTGGACATCGTATTCGGCCCGACCAAGCTCGATGTGCGGTACTTTGACGCGGGCTGGAACGAGGTGAAGACTCCGGACAAACCGGGGCGCTACGGCGCATTGGTCGCCATCCATGCCGGCGGCCTGGAGGAAACCCGCCGCATCACGTTATACAAGACTCCGAAGCCGTATAATCCGAGGATTGATTCCTACGGCTTGCATGTTGATTTTCCAGATTCATTCGGACTGCCGCCGGACATTGCAAAACGCGAGGCCGGATCGGTGGAGGATTTCGCCGGCAGGGAGCTTGTGGCGCCCCGGAGCGCGAATCCCGCCGTTCTCATCGCCGGTCTCCACGACATTGCGACCGATCCCGCGCAGAATCACGGATTCAGTCCCGACGTGCTGGATGACGAATGGTGGACTACGCTGGACAGGAAGCTCGGGCGGCACGTCATTTATCAAACCAAAGTCTATTTGCCGGAGGGTTATGAGAAGGATCCGAAGAAATCGTGGCCATTGATCATTTGCCTGCACGGCTCCGGGGGAGGAAAGAGGGACATGACGAGCGCCACCAGCGGCGGCCTGCCGAAAAAAATGGAGGATGGGGCGAAGCTGCCCTTCATCATCGTGGCTCCACTTTGTCCCGGGAACGAATGGTGGTGCGCCAGTTCCGTGGTGGAAGTGCTGGATGATGTGAGCGCGAAATACCACGTGGATGCAAAGCGTGTGTATCTCACCGGGCTGAGCATGGGCGGCTATGGCACCTGGGACACGGCTGCGCGGTATCCCGGGCGTTTCGCCGCAGTGGCGCCGATCTGCGGGGGGGCCAATCCCGAGCTCGCGCCGCGGCTTGCGAAACTCCCGATCTGGGCCTTCCACGGTGATGCCGATCCGAATGTGCCGGTCGCGAAGGACAGGCGAATGATCGAGGCGCTGGAAAAATTGCACGCGCCCGTGAAGTTCACGGTTTACCCCGGTGTGAAACACGATAGCTGGACGCAAACCTACGATAATCCGGCGCTTTACGAATGGTTCCTGCAGCACTCGCTGTGACTGGGGAAAGGGTTCAAAGTTCCAGGTTCAAGGTTCACCGTTGGGGCTGGGGATTAAGAAATCTTCGAAGTTCAAGGTTGCGGGGAGCACGTTTGGCGGAATCTGAGTTTCGGGAGCAAGTGCGTAACCAAATCGGAGTTTGGTAACGAGGAGGGAGGAGGCTAAAGGATAAAAGGGGGGAAGGGCGGAGGCGTAAAATGACGAAGCCCGAAATCCGAATAGCGTCTATTTCTCACGCACACGCATCCGGTTAAATACTCAATGGGGAGTGAAGACCGGTTTGGACACGCCTGAGCCACTGAAAAACAGAATCTTCTGACCTAAAATGGCTTGTGTCCCGACGGGCCGGGGATAAAATCGCGTCGAAATTCTCCTCAACTTGAACGGCAAATCAAAAGGGAAGTCCCAGGTTAAATAACCTGCGAGGGTTGCAGGCAGGAATCCAAATGGGAAATCCCGATTATGACCAAGCCATTGAGTCACGAACCAACCATCCGTTCAACAAGCCGGATTGGCTGTCACTGTTGGGGCACCAACCCGGGATCAGTCGCCGCGCTGGATGTCTGCGCTGAAATTGGCGTGGGATGGGTGCGCTCGACCCGGCCGATGCAAATTGACGTCGTTGCCGATGGGAGGGGACTCTACGACTGGGAGCGCGCAGGCGAGAGTTCCGTGAATAACGCGGTGGCCCAGGGCATGTCGGTCATGGGAATATTGGATGGACGCTGGGGCTTTGAAACCAAGGTAAACAAACTGCCGTGGTGCTCTCCAATCTGGGAACATCTTGATGATTGGTGTGATTTCGTCGCAGCTGCTGTCACCCACTATCGCGACCGGGTGAAGTACTGGGAGGTCCTGAACGAACCGCCATTTTTCTGGTGGTATCCGGCCAAGCCCGGCGAAAGATTTTCCGACGTGAATGGCCGCATGAAGCGGGCGCCATTCCGGCATTACGCTGAATTCCTGAAAGCAACCGCCCGGACGGTGAGGGAGTGTGACCCGACCGCGAAAATCGTCGCCGGTTCCGGATTTGGCGACGGTCTGTTCTTTCGACAGCTCTATGAATCGGGGTGTCGCGATTTCTTTGATATAGCCTCCGTTCATTATCTGCCCTGCCATCATCCCGAGGCGTTTGCGCGGAGTTATCACACGCTGCGGCGCATCATGGCTGAGAATGCCGACGGTCAAAAACCACTCTGGGATACTGAAAGCGGCCCGGGAGGCGCAATCATAGGTCAATCCGCGAATTCATCCGCGGAATACGATGCGTTTTATAACGTCTATCGGCACTGTTTCGCCCATCAGTTCGGGCTTGAACGTTATTTCTGGTTCAATTCAATCCCGAAGACCGACGATGCTCCCCACGGTTTGCGAGTCAGGGAGGCGGATGGGAGACGTGGTGCTTCTTACCAGGCGCTGGCTGTTTTGATCGAGCAAGTCGGCGACGGATCGCTGCTGGGTCACGAGCATCCGGGTGGCGAGGTCCATCTCTACGTGTTCGATGGTCCGAAGGGGCCCGTATCAATCCTGTGGTCCACTTCGAAGGCCACCATTCAACTTGGGAGCGGAGTGCCCGCCACCGACACATTCGGCCAATCCCTCAAGTTGCCCGCTGAATTTTCCCTGAGCGGCAAACCCCTCTATATTGAAGGTGACCTCAGAGGATCGGATCTCAAGGTGCGAACCGAAGGAACGCGGGAGACTGTCAGGCCCTGCATGGAGGAAAAACGCCCCACCGGCGATACTCCCGTGCTCAATTCAGTTTGCGTCACACAGCCATTGCGACTTGATGATCCCCGATGGGGACAAATTCCGATTCTTGGGAAGCGTGCAGAGATGGTGGTTCAGAATGCGGATCATTTCTGCGCGGTTCCCACGGCGCTTCCCGGTGAGTTGTCACTGGCGCATGATGACCGCGCCCTGTACATTCACTGCCGGATTTGGGATGACAAGCTTGAGGCGCGCAACCCATCCGCCCTTGTCCAATTCTCATTGCGCGATTCGAATCCCGATGTGGCTGAGTGGCCATTTTTTCTTAATGGCTATGGCTTGTTCAACCTGCATATCTCCCGCCTAGGACAACGTTTCCTTCGTTACGAGCACATGCTTGGCGACAATTATGAAGCGGGTGTCGTTTCCAACGTGCCAATCCTGGCGCGCATCACGGACAACAGCCTTCTGGTCACGGCATCCGTGCCGTGGGAGATCATCGGGCCGTGCTGGCCGGGAAGGAACAACCCGTTCTTTGGCATGTTTACGATCAGCCGGTGCGACGAATTGCTCGATCTGCCCGAGGGTGATGATCCCGCCGAATGGGCTCATAATTTCATGGACCCATTTGTCGTTCGCACGCCGTCGTTGAAGGCCTGGATCAATTTTGCATGACATCGGGACGCTGGGTCGTTATAGGCTAAACCGATCAAACGCGGGCAGCTCAAACCGGCGATCGCTGAGCAAAAGGATTTTGTACTGAACGGCTGAGGCTCCCCTGGATATTGAAAAGCGATATGCCAATCACCCTCCATGCAGACAAAAATCAAGCGGGCAAACCCCTTGCGCACTTTTGGAGCTACTGCGTGGGCGCGGGGCGCGCCAACGAGGGGCTTCGTGCAAACTGGCAGGAACAGTTGCAGTGCGTGGTGAAAGAATGCGGATTCAAGTACCTGCGCTTTCACGGACTGTTCCACGACGACATGTTTGTTTATCGCGAAACAGAAGGTAACCCGATTTACAATTTCCAGTATATCGACGATCTGATCGACCGGATGCTGGAAATGGGAATCCGGCCATTTGTCGAACTCGGCTTTGCTCCAGACGACCTGGCAGGCGACAAGAAACCCACCTTTTGGTGGGGGGCCCACGGCGTCCCGCCGAATGACCCCGGCAAATGGGCCGGACTGGTGCGTGAAACAGTGCTTCACTGGATTGCGCGATACGAGATCGAAGAAGTGAAAAAGTGGTATTTTGAAGTTTGGAACGAACCGAATCTCAGCTTTTTCTTCCGGGGCACCAAAAGCCAGTATTTCGAATTGTACAAAATCACAGCGCAAACAATAAAAGCCATTGATGCGTCATTAAGAGTGGGCGGCCCGGCGACAAGCAACTTCGTGCCAGACGACCGGTTTGCGGGAGATACGGAGGATACTTCCTGCCATCGAAAAGAGACCGGGGCGGCAGATCTCGACGCGCTCGAGTGGCGACCGGTCTGGGTCAACGATTTTCTTGAGTTTTGCCGGCAAAACGAGCTCCCGGTCGATTTTATTTCGACCCATCCCTATCCCACCGACTGGGCGCTGGATGCACAAGGGGTAAGCAGCCCATGCACCCGTGAAGTTGATTCCACACGAAAGGATCTCGAGCTGCTCCGGCGGATTGTTGACGCCAGCCCCTATCCGGATGCCGGGATTCACCTCACGGAATGGAGTTCCAGTCCTTCCCCGAGAGACTTCACTCATGATTATCTCCAGGCGGCAACCTTCGTGGTGAAGTCCAACCTGGAATCCGCAGGCCTGGTCGATTCCATGGCTTACTGGACGTTTACCGACGTGTTCGAGGAACATGGCGCCGGTGACACCCTGTTCCATGGCGGCTTCGGAATGATCAACTTCCAGGGGGTTGTGAAGCCCACGTTTCATGCCTACCGGTTCCTGCATGCCCTGGGTGATGAACTTTTGTGTCGTGCCCCGGGTGGAGTGGTGACCCGCGACCGGCGGACAGGCCGCCACACTGCCATCGCCTGGCACTATCCGCGGGAAATGTCCCGGTCGGTCCCGGCATCATTTCATTCGCGGGACGTTGCCGACCGGGTGCTGGGCATGGGGGAGAGCGAGGCTTTAACCGTGGAACTGGCGGACTTGAAACCGGGCGTACAGGTATTGGTCGAAACCCTCGGCCAGGGCAACGGCGACGCCATGAGCGCGTGGAAATCCATGGGCCAGCCCGATGCGCCGACACGCGAGCAGACGCGACTATTGAGACAAGCGGCGGAAGCTACCAAACAGGAACATTTCACGGTTGATGAAAATGGCCGGTTCCGTTTGGATCGTACGATAGCTCCATGGAACATTGTCCTGATTCGCGAATTGTGAACAGCGGGCCGGGAGGAGGGGTCCGGCGTCGCCTGAGGGCTATGCCGGGACAAGGAAGCGTGGAGGGAGGGGGACGAAGAGCGAAGGGCGGAGGGCGGATTTGGAGGAAGGCGAAACGGAGTTTCTGGAGCAAGTGCGTTCCCAAAAAGTATCAAGGATAAAACGGCGGCAATGCGGGGGTTCGACATCCGGGTGGAAATTGTAGCGACGGGGAGTCAGTCAAGATTTGAAGCCTGACGTTTATTTCCCCTGACGTCTATTTCCCCTGGGGATAATGCCATGCCTCACGTAGTCGGTTCGGGTGCGGAGGCCAATAATCGTCATGTTTTGACCAAGATTGTTCATTCCATTGCACAATGGAGATGCTAGCTTGGCCCAATAAACAACGAGGCCAATTACTGGCATCAACAATGCCGGTTATTATCCGGGAAAATCAGGATTTCAAAACACACAATACGACCATGAGCCAAAATACAACTGCACAAACCGGGAAAGACGATTTGATCCTGGTGACCGGAGCCGGCGGCTTTATCGGGGGCGCGCTTGTCCGCTATTTTAAGGACAAAGGATTCAATCGCATTCGCGCCGTCGACAGGAAACCCCTGCCGCTCTGGTATCAAATCACCCCCGGTGTCGAGAGCATCACCCTGGATCTCACGAACGAGGAATATTGCAAGAGGGTCGTGCAGGGTGCCCGTGAAGTTTACAATCTTGCGGCGGATATGGGCGGCATGGGCTTTATCGAACGCTTCCGTATCATGTGCCTGCGCAGTATTCTCATCAACACGCACCTCATCGAGGCGGCTTCCAATGCAGGCGTGGAGCGCTATTTCTTCTCTTCCTCGGCCTGCGCGTACAACACAAAGCTGCAGGAGGATGCCCATTGCCGGGCGCTCAAGGAGACCGACGCCTATCCTGCTTTTGCAGAACGCGGATACGGGTGGGAGAAGCTGGTGTCCGAAATGTTTTGCCAGGAATACACCGCCGAGCGCGGCTTGAAAACCGCCATTGCCCGGTTCCACAACGTCTATGGGCCATGGGGGACGTGGGACGGCGGACGCGAGAAAGCTCCGGCCGCAATGTGTCGCAAGGTCATCGAGGCAAAGGAGAAAGGCAGCAAGGATATCGAGATCTGGGGTGACGGAGAGCAGACCCGCAGTTTCATGTATATCGACGACTGTCTCGCCGGCATCGACAAGATTATGCATTCCGAGCAGCTCAACGCCACGCCAATCAACCTCGGCACCAGCGAAATGATCTCGATCAACGAACTGGTCGGTATCGCGGAACAACTCGGTGGAGTGAAGCTTGCCAGGCACTACAAGCTCGACGCGCCCAAGGGCGTGGCCGGACGCAACAGCGACAACACGATGATCAAAAGCATCCTCGGCTGGGAACCCTCGATTCCGATCCGCGAAGGCCTCAAGACCACGTATCGATGGATTGAGGAGCAGTATAACGACCGCAAGGCCGGCCGCCGCACCGTAAGAGACATCGATTAGGCGCGAAACATCTTCCCATCCCACCAGGACAATTCATGAAGCAAGCCATCAGCATCACTGACGTGATCGGCGACTTTCCCTATCGCATTCAAATGGCGGGAGGTTGGATCGATCAGCCATTTGTTTCCCGGCTCAATCCCAAACCGCCGGGATCGATGGTTGTTGTCAGCTTGCAGCCTGACTTTTTCATGATGGACCGAGCCGGCATGGCCACAGGCTCCCGGCACATTGCGCTGAAAATGTGGAACGGAAGACTGCCGCAAGGAAATCCCGCCAAGCTTGTCGAGGATCTCTATGCCGAGGAGAACCGGGGAAAGGCGGAACCTTCAGGCACCCAGGATATGATCGGTCTGATCTATCCGGGGGTGAGCAGGTTGGATTACGACTACGCGTATCGCGGGGGGATTTTTCCAAGGCATATTGAGTCGAACAACGACCCTGAGGTCGCACACTGGCTGGAGGGGGTATTGCATATCCTGCCGGTGCTGCAGAGGCCGGACGGTTACAATCCCCTTGGGATCAAGCATCTTGATCCCGAATCGGTTGCCAAACTGAGCCGGAGCGGCAGGGATTGTTATGCAGCGATAGTCTCGAAAGATGTGCGGAAACTGGGAGCCTCGCTGAACCTCAATATGGAATGCTGGGAGAAGATGTTGCCGCAGACCGTCAGTCATCCGACCATCAAAATGGATCTGGTCGCGCTGCTGCATTACTACCAGTCGAAGTATCCCGGCGTCATGTTTTCAGGCTGCGGTGGCGGCTACCTGCTGGTGGCTTCTGACGAACCCGTTCCAGGCTCGTTCCGTGTGAACGTTAGGACCAACCAGCATTCCCTCGACTAATGCAGAACACCAGGCAGGTAATTGTGTCCGGCAGTTTTGATGATCTGCGCTCCCACCATATCCGGTTTCTCGAAGAAGCTGCGAAACTGGGCGAACTAAACACCGTCTTGTGGTCGGACGATGCAGTCAAAATGTTCACCGGGGATTTGCCTAAATTCCGTTCGGAAGAGCGCAGTTACCTGGTTGGGGCGGTTCGTTACGTAAAAAATGTGCATGTCACCGGGGACATCCCCGACCCGGACAGCCTGCCAGCCGTCCCGGGATTGCAGTCCGGGATATGGGTGGTTGATGAAAAAACCCACACCTCCGCAAAGGAGGCTTTTTGCAGGCGCACCGGCATGGATTACAATGTTCTTGCAACAGAAAAGCTCTCTGGTTTTCCGGTGCCACCTCCGCAGAAGCCCTCTGCCAGGAAGAAGGTCGTGGCCACGGGGTGTTATGATTGGTTTCACTCCGGGCATGTCCGTTTCTGCGAGGAAGTATCGGGTCTTGGTGACTTGTATCTCATTGTAGGTCACGACAGGAACATTCTTCTCCTGAAGGGTGAGGGGCATCCCCTGTTTCCCCAGGATGAACGGCGATACGTCGTAGGCTCGATCCGGTATGTCACCCAGGCGCTCATTTCATCCGGCGACGGCTGGATGGATGCCGAGCCCGAGATCGCGGGGATCAAGCCTGATATGTATGCTGTGAATGAGGATGGCGACAAACCCGAGAAGCGGGAGTTTTGCAAAAAGCATGGCATCGAATATATTGTGCTCAAACGAACGCCGGCGCCCGGCCTGGCCAAACGCAGCAGCACGAATCTGCGCGGATTTTGAACGCAATCAATTTCACCTCCGTGCTCAAAACCGGCATTCTCAATCCCCGGATCAACCCCCTGCCCAGCCGGGTCAGGCACACCAACACACTTGTCCCAGGCGGAAACCGTACCGTCTGCGCGGAATCCATTAAAGAACTGCACAGAGAGGTGGGAGCAAGGTTTGGAAAAGAGCTGGTCTGACAAGGGGGCTGAACTGCACGGGAATCTTATGAAACCTTGGAAGACATTGAGCCGGAGGGTGCTCTGCCGCCCGAACCAGTTTCTCACAGTGGAGATTCACGAACTCGAGTTGCCTGATGGCCGGCGGATTGATGACTGGCCATGGCTGATCACCCCCGACTATGCGAATGTGATTGCACGGACCACCGATGGCCGTTTTCTTTGCTTCCGGCAGACCAAATATGCGGTGGACGGAATCTCGCTGGCACCGGTAGGCGGCTTCATCGAGCACGGGGAAACCCCCCTCGATGGGGCCAGGCGGGAGTTGCTGGAGGAAACAGGTTATACCGCTCCCGAGTGGCATGCCTTGGGCTGTTATCCGGTCGATGCAAATCGCGGCGCGGGAACGGCGCATTTTTTCCTCGCTCTCGAAGCGGTTTGGGATCGTGATTCCACGGCGGATGACCTGGAGTGCCAGGAACTTCTGTTATTGACCCGTGAGGAAATGGAGCGCGCCCTGGATGGCGGAGACTTCAAAGTACTGCCATGGGCCGCCGCAGTCACGCTGGGTTTGCGCAAGCTCTCCAGGCTGCAAATCTAGATCAAAGAAGCCCGCAGGCGCACATGCGCGCATAGACACTCAGGGTGTTGGCATCGCGAATCTCGTTATTCGCTATCATCGCGCGAAGTTCAACGGGCGTGAACGCCTTTGTCTCCAGTATGGCTTCGCCTGTATCGTGGGCAGGCCCTGCGGCGCCCGGCACCACGCCTTTTGCCAGGAACATGTAGCAGTGCTCATCGGTGAAGCCTTGCGACGAAAAGTAGTAGCCCAGGGGGATCAGTTCACAGCCGGCGCCGGGCTCGTATCCAGCCTCCTCCCGCAGTTCGCGCAACGCCGCGTTGCTGATGTCCGAGGCGCTTGGCGAATCAGAGTGATCGACCTGCCCGGCGGGAAATTCCCAGAGGCTCATCCGGACCGGCACACGCTCCTGTTTGATCAAAATGAATTTTCCATCCTGCGTGAGAGGCGCCACCATGCTCCCGCATTTGCGACGGACCACAGTCCATGGAAACCCTTGGGGACGCGTCGGAGTGCGTACATGCTCAATGAGCAGGCGGAGATGCGGACCCGGATAGATCACCTGGGTTGACACGGTTTCCCAGCCGCCCTCTTCGATGATGACGTTTTTATTCATTTGATTTCACAGACATCCTGGAACGTGCGAGGAAATTGGCAACCATAAGGCTTTGAAAAACCAGTTTGCCATGCCACCCGGCAAGAGGTAAAGGAAACCATTCCAAGCCGCCGTCAATTTGACTGTATTGCGGCAGGTTTACAACTTTGATTCCGTCGTATTTGGAGCCGGAAACACGGTGTGCTTTGTCAGCCGGATACGATGCAACCGCGTTGCGGTAATTGCAGAAACCCCAGCTATCCCCCTCCACCCCTCCCAAACACGCGGAATCAGCTGATGTCGATGGTCATGGGAGCGGAGCCGCGGAGGTCGGTCTGTTTTCCGTCGGGTGTTACGATTTTTCCGCGGCGGCCTTCGATCTCCCAGCGGATGTCTCCGTGAGGTGTGGGCACGGAGGCGCAAATCCACGGGAGCCGGATCTTGGGAAGTTGCACAGTTAACCGCCGCCATCCCGGCGCGACCGGTTTGAGCCCGACCAAATCTGCCGAGAGCAACTGCAACGGGCCTGAGGCCCACGCGTGGCATAAGCTCCGGGCAAAGGGTCTGCCGTAAAAGGCAAGATGCTGGGCGTCGTGTTCCAGCGGATCGAAGCCTTCCCAAAATGTGGTCGCGCCGAGATCGAGCATTCCGCCCCAGTAGGCGCGGAGGCTTTCCAGCATGGATTCCGCGCGTCCGGCCTTGCAGAGCGCCGCGTTTTCAAAATACCGCATGTAAGGCGTGCCAACGCCGGGAGTTCCATTGCCAAGCAACACCCCGTTGAGAATGGAAACGGTCTGCCGGCGTGTCGTGAGGCCGGCAAGCAGCGCGAAAAAATTTGCGTGACGTCCCGCCAGGCTGCTCTGCTTTCCGTTTTCAACGGCATCCACGAAGCGGCCCTGGCCGGTGTTCCAAAAAGTCCTGCGGACGAGCGGGCGAAGCCTGGCGGCTTTTTTTTGCGAATGCGGAAGCGGCGTCATGATCCTGCAACTCGCGACCGATCTCCGCAGCGGCATCGAGCGCGAGGATGTAGAGCATTTGCAGCGCAGCGCATGTTCCCTGTTTCTCGATCTTTGCCCAGTCGATGAAAACCCATTCGGCTTTTTCGGAAAGCAGCAAGCCCCTCTTCCCGGCGCGCGTCTCCAGCGTGGCGAGCAATTCCTTTGCCTGCGCCCAGAGGATGCGCACGAATGCGAGATCCCCCGTGAACATCAAATAACGGTCGAGGGTCAGGATCCAATAGAGCGAATAATCGAGGATGCCATTGCAATCGTGAATGCGGGGATCCTCCGGGAAGAGAGCCACGAGTGTGCGGCGGACGATGCCTGCATCGGCAAACGAGACGGAATTCCCGAGGGCGCCGACGAAGACATCGCCCACCCAGGGGAGCCGGTCGCGTTTCGGCCCATCGATGTAAAGCTCGCGCATGCAGAGCCTGAGGGTGTAAGCCGAGTGCATCCAGATGCGGGTGAGCAGTTCATCCGAGCTGGCGAATGCGCCGCGGTATTGCACCGGGACCATGCTTGCCTCCGCGGTTACCTTTGTGACCACCGCATCGCCGTCGATCTTGAGATAGCGGAATGCGAGTCCGTCGGCAGTGGAGTATTTTCCCGGAGCCGAGGAGACGATCTCCTGAGGTGTTTGCTCGAAAAACTTTTCGTCACGGTTCCGCGCTTCCTCAATCGATTCTCCGGGGAAAATCCGGGCTGTTCCGGTTTCACCTGAGAGTTCGATGACTGGGCGGGCGAGCAGGTTCACGCCGAAATCGTGGCACCCGTCCTTGATGCCAGTCGCATTGAGAGTCATTACCGGCAGCTTTTCATCGTGCGGGAATGTGGTGCAGGGGCCGTGCGCAAAGGTTGCCACGGGTGCCTCCAGCTCCTTGAAGGAGAGTGAGGTCCCACAGCGCCATGTTGCATCGGTGCGCAGCCAGTCCGACTCGATCAGCAAAGCCGGCGGTGCATCCGTGCGGGTAACCACCACATTGAGGCGGAATTCGCCGCCCTCGCGCATCACCGGACGCAGGTCCAGCGTCCGCCGCGTGGGCCGGTCGCCCCCCTCCACGCGCAAGATCCGGAGATTTCCCGAGGAAAAATGGACGTTGCCGGAATTCCAGATTGTGACGGAGCAATCCTCCGGCAGAGCGTCGGGGATGATTGTAATCTGGAACTGCACGAGCGGGTGGAAGCGTGGAAAGGAGCCGGGATGGAAAACATTGTGACAGACCGCCATGGCCTCCATCCGCATGCGTGCCAGGATCCAGCCCTCGAGATCGCCCCATGCGTAAATCCATGCGGCACCGGCCGGGGCCGGCATTTCAAAGAGGCTGTTGCCGTTCATGGCGGGCAGCATCGATTCCCCGGAGTATGCGGGATCGATGGCGAACGGACGCGATAATTCGTGTGGGCTACGCATGGCACATTAAAAGCCGACGAGGAAATAGCACTCAAGTATTCATTTTCGGAGCGGGAGGGCGGAGGAGGGGAGGTTAATGACGAAGCACGAATGACGAAAGAATGACGAAGCCCGAAATCCGAATTGCGGCGTTGTTGCAATAGGGACGCTTCTTTTATGATAATGCGGGCTGCATGCTTTCGTGTTTGAACAAACCCAAGACATCGACTTTGCCGGCTGCTGGCAAATTTTGCATGCTGCTTTTTCTCGTTTCGCTGGTTCCGGCGATGATCTTGTTTCCGTGGATCGTGCATGTGTGGGTGGATGTGCCGTTTCATGATGACTGGGGGACGCCGGGGCATCAGCTTGTGCTGCTCTGCCAGGGAAAATTCGCGCTTGGGCAGATGTTTGCGCAGCATAACGAGAGCCGGCCGTTTTTTCCGCGGCTGATTTTTATCCCGCTGGCGTGGTTTGGCGGGTGGGATGTGCGGCGGGTGATGTGCGCGACTTTTGCGATGGTGTGTGTGGTGTCCCTGCTGTTGCATGGCCTTGTGCGGAGGCTGCCCGCGGTGAAACGGGGAGGAATCCTGGCGATGTCGCTCGTGATGAATCTCGTCCTTTTCTGGCCGAACTCGGAGATATGGACCTACGCCAATGCCTTCATGCTGGTATGGCCGCCCGTGGCGCTTCTTTACGCGTTGCATGTAAATCTTTCCGGCATGTCGCTGCGCGAGAAGGTGCTGTGGAATTCCCTGCTTGCCACGGTCGCCACGTGGTCGTGGTCGAACGGCATGGTACTGTGGTTGCTGGCCGTGCCTGTACCGGGTGCGGCGCTCCTGATGCAGACGGGGGGCGGTGAGCAGGACAAAAAGCGGATGCGGTGGTATGCGGTTTATGCCGCGGCGGGGATTGCGAATCTTTTGTTTTACTTTCATGGCTACCGGCGGCCTTCGGACAGTCCTCCGTTTTCGTGGGATCCCGTGAAGCTGGCGCGCTACTTTTTTACGTGGGCAGGGGCTTTCTTCGGAGACGAGAAAAAGGCGCTTTGCCTGGGGGTGGTCGTGTCCCTGCTATTTCTGGCGCTGGCGTGCGTGTGTCTCGGGCTGGCGTTCAAGAAGCGCGATTTTACCGGGAGTTACCCGTGGCTGGCGCTGGGGTTGTATGCGGTCGCGTCTGGCGCGGTCGCGAGCATGGGGCGCAGCGGGTTTGGCGAATCCCAGGCGATGTCGCCGCGATACACGGCGGCATCGGGTTACCTGTATATCGCGGTGGCCGGCCTGGGCTGGCTGGCGTGGAGCAGCCTGTGCGAAAGATTTTCACCGGACAGGCGGCTGCTGACGCCGTTGCTGCGGATTATCCCCGTGATTGCTGGCCTGTTGTGCATTCCCCAGGTGTTCCAGAGTTACTGGAACGGCCGGCAAACGCTGAAGAACATCGGCGAACATCGCAAGGCGTTCCTTACCGCATGGCAATGGTCCAAAGCGCTGCCAGGCAATCCCGCGCTGGCGCTGCTCCTGCCAAACACAGGGATTTTGAATGCATTCGGGAGCGAGTTGGAGAGTCATCATATCCTGCGGCTGATCCGGTGGGAGCCCGGCATCATGGCGCACTGGAGTTACAACGGGAAAGCCACAGACACCTCAAACGGGGTGTTCTCTGGCTGCGCAGTCGTCGCCGGTGAATGGTTGGCGGTTTCCGGGTGGTCGAGCCAGCGCGACGGGACAGGCGCTGCCGATTATGTTTTGCTCACTGTTTGCGAAGCCGGAAGCGTGCCGCATCCCTGGACAATGCTCCCCACCGATCTCGACAGCGCGGATGTATCGACAGCCCTCAAAAATGAACGGATGACCCACAGCGCATTCCGCACGGTGCTTCCCATGGAAGGATTACCGAAGGGGCGGCTTACCGTCGCGGCATGGGCTGTCGATGTGAAGCAAGGCGCGATCCGGCCGCTTGCCCGGACCTTTGCGGTTGAGGTGAGGTGATTCGCGCGAGGCGAGATACTGGATGCTGGATTTAGCTTGCGGCATGCTCGAGGGCCGTCTCCGCTGGAAAGATGAGCAGATTGCCTTCGTCGAGTTTTGAGGTGCCGGTTGCTTTTAACAGGATGGCGGTTGCATCGTCCAACTGTTCATCCCGGACGACGACTTCCATTTTTATCTCGGGGATGAAATTCACGGCGTGTTTCCCGCCGCGGAAAACCTCGGAGTGAGCGTACTCGCGTCCGAATCCACGGACATCGGTAGTGATGATCCCCCTGATGCCGAGGTCAATGAGAGCTTCCTTTACTTGTTCCATTTTTGAGGGTTTGATGATTGCTTCGATTTTTTTCATAACGATTTTTGGTGTGATATTTTTAGGGTTTTCCGTTGTGCTTAGATTGAAGTTCGAGGGGAGGAGGCCTTTCGGTTCCCCCATAATTTTTGCCCGTAAGCTTTGTGAGGCGTTCTTGCAGCTTGTGTTGTGCCAGTTTTTAATCCAGCCGCGCAAGATGCTGTCGGTGGATGAGTTGCGTTTGAGACCCATTTTTCATTGGGAAGGGATGCCTTGCAGCTTGCACGAACCATTCGGATTTCGGAGTGCGAAATGCAATCCGGTTTGCCGCTGATCGCCTATAGCTTTGAGTTGCCCCGCACGGTGACCGGCGAGCCATCTGCGATGAAGGCGGATGCCGGGCTGGCGGAGAGGCTCTCGACGAATGGTGCGCCGTAGAGAGTGGCGATGTCGGCATCAAGACCTGCGTCCACGCCACGCCAGATCCGCCAGCGTGGATGTTCCACCTCATACTCGCTGCACCTGGTGGGGCGGGAGGTGTAGCCCCAGTAATGTTCGGTGATGAATTCCTCCTCCGAGCCGCCCGTGACCGGTTGCGATTCCCCCGACCCTGCGACGTGCAGCGATTCCCACCTGCTGGCACGTTTCCATGCGTATTCGGTGCGGATTGACAGGCCGGAGTGATCAATTTTGTGGCGCATGGGAAATGCGGAGTACGGCTCGCCGTAAAATGTGCGCGCGATGAACGCGATGGCGCGACGGGGAACCAGCTCGCGGATGAAGACGACGCCCCGCCGCCACCCGTCGTCGCATTTGCGACGCACGTAAAAGCGGAGATTCACTTCCTCGAAATCCTTGTGAAACGGGAAACCCATGCCGAACACGCGGGTATCCAGAAACCGGAAACCGACCACGCTCACATAGGTGACACCGCGATAGGAGTCCAACTCCGTGCCAGCCGGGACATGGGGCTGAAGAATCGCCGGATCGATGGCATAATTGAGCATGGCGAGGTAACGCCATTCGGCGGTTAGGAATGTTTTTTTCACGAATTGGATTTGGAGATTGTAGTCGCGGGCAGGCGGTTTGCGAAGTCCGGCTTCTTATTTCTTCTGCTCGTCATTCACTCCCTTTCATGGCAAGATGACCACGAACAAATTGCCTGCAAAGAGTTATGAAATTCATCCCGCTCACCGTCGCATTTGCCTTGGTTCTTGGCGTTGCGACGGCTCGCTGCCAGGTGACGCCTGCTGGCGGCAACGCGGTAAATGTTGTGATCACCAGGCAGCGGAAGATTCTGGTGGTAGCGCGGGTGAACGGGGTGGCCGGAAATTTCATGGTGGATACGGGGGCCGGCAACTCGTACATCTGCGAGCGATTTGCCGACGGTCTGCATGTGCCGAGAAGCGAGGGAGGCTACTCCTACAATGTGATGGGGCAGATGCAGTTTGATGTTGTGAGTGTGGAGAGCTTTGAACTCGGGCGGAACAGGATACCGCTCCGCCATGAATTGATCCATGTTTCAAACCTAGGCTGGATCAATAACAGCCGCGCGAATGCGGCGAGTGAGACGGGCGTGCATGGAATCATCGGGGCGGACATCCTCATCCATAACCAGGCCGTGATCGATTGCGCGCAAAGCCAGATCCGCTTTGGTCCTCCCGGCGGGCGGGGCGCCGGATCTCAAAAGCTCACGGTGAACTTTATTTCCAGGAGAGGGGATGAACTCGCGGTCGTCGCCCGTATAAACGGCGTAGCGGGCATTTTCATCGTGGATACGGGGTATAACGTCTCGCTATTGTCGCCGGAATTTGCGTATAGGATGAATGCTTCAAAATCACGGGTCATCGGCATTACCAACATTGAGTTTGGAAACAGCAATGTCCCTGTCCGCCATGATCAAATGGTTGTGACCAGCCGGGTGAGCATTGCAAACCAGGGATACATGGAACTCGGCGAGGCGCCTTACGACGGGGTGCTGGGGATGGATTTTTTGCTGAACCATCATGCTGTCATCGATTGCAGGCAGATGCAGTTGCATGTGGACTAGTTTTTCTACTTCGTATCGAAAACGTGGATGCCGTTCCAGCCAGTGGGGGGTGGGTTCTGGATCAGGAGGCGGCAGCGGTTGGCCAGTACAAGGCTTGGGGGATCGTTTGATTCTGTTTGCAACAGCGCGAGCGCGGTTTGGAAATCGGACCGCTGGTAGGCTTTGAATGCCTGCTCGTAACGCGCGAGGACCGGAGAATCCTGGCTTCCCGGCATCCGTTTGGCAATGAGTTCGTAAATCGTCACGCCCTCTGTCCTGCCTTTCACAGCAACACGGTCGAGCAGGCGGAACACGAATTTTTCCTTTGCCAATGACCAGATGGTTTCACTGGCGATGATGGTCGTGCCGTAATGTTTGTTGAGTCCTTCGAGGCGCGAGGCGAAATTGATTCCGTCGCCGATGGCCGTGTAGTTGAAGCGGTCCGGCGCCCCGAAATGTCCTACGGATGCCACGCAGCGATGGAGGCCGAAGCGTGTCTCAAATCGCGGCGAGTCCTTCCATTCCGGTGAATCGTACAAATTCCGCAAAGCCGCGCGGCATTCCAGCGCGGCGTTGCACGCGAAGAGCGCGTGACCGGCGACGGTTTCAGGCGCGTTCCAGAAAGCCATCACGGCGTCGCCGATGTATTTGTCGATGGTGCCGGACTCGCCCTGGATGACTGTCGCCATGACTTGCAGGTAGCTGCCCAGGATGCCGGCAAGCCGGTCGGGGGCGGTCTGCTCGGCAAACGGTGTGAATTCCTTGATGTCCGTGAACAGCACGGAGAGTTCCACGGACTCGCCGCCGAGCATCGGCTCCGCGCCCTCGTGGTAAAGTTTTTTGACGAGGTTCACGGGCACGTATTTGCTCATCGCGCGCATGGCGGTCTTAGCTTTTTCCAGCCCGGTCAGCACGACTTGGACATCGCCCAGGCGCGAGGAATTTGACGAGGATGAAAATTCAAAAGCGTTCATTCGTGACGTCTCACGCACGATGAGAAAATGCGCGCGTCCGACGCTGTGAAGAATGAAGCCGCCGACCAGGATGATGCCGCTGATGAGCGCAATCGCCCCCCACAAGACCTGACGCCGGATTTGCAGCAGCGGGCCGAGATAGTAGTCGCGGGGCACCACGATGCCGACGATCCAGTCCTGCGTCTGCGGCAACGCGCGGAACGTGCAGAGGTAGATATCCGGGCCGGAACGAAACGATGTGGCGGCAACCGGGAGTAGCTTGTCGACGTTTTTCAAGGGGGGCTGGCGCAGCGCTTCAGCAACCTGCGGAGGGAGATCGGGGCTCACCATGCGCAGGTCGTCGCCGACTACGGTAATATGGGAGTTTTTTCCAAATCCCGTGATCAGGCGTCCCTCGTCGTCGCAAAGAAAAATCAAGTAGGGATCTTTTTCGTTCAGATCGGCGATGTGCAGTTTTACCGCCGCATCGATCTGCTCCTTCATCAGCCCGACGCGCAGGACGCCGGCGAATTGTGCATGCGTATCTTTGATGGTCTTCTGCACGCTCAGTTCCACGCGCCGTTTGTTTTCGGGCAGGTCGTCATCGAGTTGCGACCAGTGCAAATCGGTCCAGAGCAAGTCCTCCTGGGAGAATTTATTTGCAGGACTGGTGAATGTGGCGTGGGTGGTGGGGTCCATCGCAGGGGATTCCCGTTCGACCGGTGGCATACTTCCGGTGCCGGAGATTTGCAGCACGGTGGATTCGGAAACGAACAGCGTTCCCTCGTGCCATGTGTGTCTGCTGACAAATTGTCCGTCCGGGGAGCGTGAAACCGTGACTTCGCCCGCAGAGGATTTCTTAACCTGGATGTCGCCTTTTGAATCAAATCCCGTACTTGCTGCATAGGTGAAGCTGGTTTCCGAGATGCTTGCATTCCCGAGCAGAAGCGACAGCAACTCCTCCTGAATCGACTTTGCATTTCCCGGATCGACGAGGCCGTAGGAGACCTGTTTCTCGAAATGCGCGACGGCGCGGGGCGCTTCGGTCAGGTAGTCGGTCACGCGCCCGGCGACCTGGAGGCTGGCGAGGTTCCGCAGGCGCTCCGAGCTTTTCAGGATCGTCTGCTCCGAGCCGTTGAAGACAAGATAGAACAGCAGGCCCAGGCTGAGCAACAACCCAAGCAGGCTGAAGGCGAAGACTTGCCTTAATGTTGGACGCAGGTTTGAGAGCATCTTGGCTCCGATGCTCATAGCACCCGGAGCCGGTTTGTGGAAGCCATTGCGCTTTCGACTTCGCGAGAGGCCGTGAAACTATTTCGCCTTGTAGGCCGCCAGCAGGTCGGTGACGGAAATACCCTCGATGGTCATCCCGGAAAGATTGCAGTCCGTGATTTCGACATCGGTCAGGTTCACGTTTTTGAATTTGGTACCGGTGAAATTCACGTCCTCAAATGCGGCGTTTGCGAGGTTGATGTCCGTGAAAACTGCGCCGGAGAGATTCGCATTATGAAACGTGGAGGAGGAGAGATCCGCATCGTCCACATCCAATTTTGCGACAGAGCGTTTGATTTCCATACCTGATTACCGGGGAGGCAGCGGAGCGGCTGGCGGAGGACCGACTTTTTTACCGGTGGGGTCGTAGTTGAAATCCCATTTCGTCTCGATGCCCGCGCCTGCGGCCGTGGCGGAGATGATTACCGTATAGGCCGGATCCGTGAGCTTTTGCGCGGGTGTGACCTGGTAGCTGACGGTCCTGGTCGCAGCATCGTATTTCGCGGGGACGACGCCCAGGCCGCTGATACGCACCTTCACGCTGGCGGGATCGATGGCGCCGAGGGTGGCGAGATTGGCTTTGATGAGCGGGGTAGGATTGCCGATGGTTTCATTTTCCATGGGTTGCGTGATCATCGATGCTGCCGCAACCTGCTCGTATTGCGGCTCGGACGCAGGGGCGCCGACATCGCCGCCGCCGATCATTTTCATGGCGTCCGCAAAAATCTTCGGATCCTTGGCATCGACTGCATAACGCCCGAGCAAATTAAACTCCGGGGTGCTGTAGTGAAGCTCCCGACCGTAAACCGTGAAGCCCGCCTCGTATCCCGTCGCCTTCACCGCATCGAGCACCTTCTTGTTGTAATTGCCAAAGGGATAGGCAATGGCGTTCACCTTGATGCCGAGCTGCTTTTCCAGCACGTGTTTCGATTCCGCGATCTCCTTGTGCATCCAGCCATCCTCACCCAGGGTGGCGATGTCGGCCTTGATGAGGCCCATGGTGCGGGCATCGACGCTGCGGGCGCGCAAGGGGGAACGAAGGTCGGCGTGGGAGTAGGTGTGACACTCGATATCGACGCCGGCGTCGCGCATCTCGGCAAGCTGGTCCCAGGTCATTGATTTGCCGCCGGAGTTCACGTAGTTGATGTAGATGAAGAGGGTGAAGGGGTAATTGAATTTTTTCAGGATCGGCCATGCGGTCGAGTATCCCGAAGCCCAGCCGTCATCGAGGCTGATGATGGCGCTTTTGGCCGGAATGTTTTTCTCGCCGCGACGCCACGCGAGGAAATCCTGCAAGGGAATCACGGTGAAGCCATTATCCTTGATGGCCTGCATTTCCTTCTCGAATTCAGCCACGGAAATGGTGAGCGCCTTCGATTTTCCATCCTCGATGTTGTGATAGCAGAGGCATATGGCAACCGCGTTTTTGTTGATCGCCTTTGCAAGCGGAGGCGTGGGGGCGGGCGCAGCGGGCTCGGGATTCGCCACGGGTATGGGCGCGGGCGGCGGAGTGGCGGCTGCGGTGTCGGTTGCGGTTTTTTCAAGGCTGCTGTGGAAAAGGGAATGGAGCTTCTTGCAGCCTGTGAGGGAGAGTCCGGTGATCAGGCAGCACAAAATCAATTTTCTATTCATGGAATTAAGCACGGTATTTGGAAGGGTGGGAACATACAGATTTTTTTTTGATTTTAAACCGCTTTCTTCTATTTGCTGGAATATTCGTGAAACGGACCGCGCTCCCCGGTTGCGATGCGCGGATTCTTTACAATCCCAGCTTTTTGAAGCGGTTGTTCACTTCTTTGAAATGGAAATCGAGCGAACAGAGCTTTTTGAGTTCGTCTTTTTGGAAATGTTTCGCCACGTCGGGATCGGCCTGCAGCACCTCCAGGAAATCGGCGTCGTCACGGCCGGCGTGTTTCACTTCCCATGTCTTCATGGCGTTCCGCTGCACGAGGGAGTAGGCATCCTCGCGGGTGAGGCCCTTGCGGATGAGGGCGAGGAGCACGGTCTGGCTGTTCCACATGCCAAGGCTGAGGCCGAGATTTTTCTTCATGTTCTCGGGGTAAACGTGGATGCCATCCATCAGGCGGGTGAGCAGGCTGAACATGTAATCGAGCAGCGTGCAGGAATCCGGAAAAATGATGCGCTCCACCGAGCTGTGGCTGATGTCGCGCTCGTGCCAGAGGGCGACATTCTCAAGGGCTGCGAGGGCGTTTCCACGAAGGACGCGGGATAGCCCGGTGAGGCGCTCCCAGGTGATCGGGTTGCGCTTGTGGGGCATCGCGCTGCTTCCTTTCTGGCCTTTGGTGAAAGGTTCCTCGGCTTCGAGCACCTCGGTGCGCTGAAGGTGGCGGAACTCGACCGCCCAGCGTTCGATGCTCGCTCCCACCAGGGCGAGCGTAGTCTGGAATTCCGCATGAATGTCGCGCTGGACGACCTGCGTGGCAATCGGGGCGGGGCGAAGACCGAGCTTTTTGCAAACATAAGCCTCCACGCACGGCGAAAGATGCGCGCTGGTGCCGACTGCGCCGGAGAGTTTGCCCACGGCGACGGTTTTATGCACCCGCTCCAGGCGCTCAAGGGCGCGGCCGAATTCATCGTGCATGAGGGCGAGCTTCAGGCCAAAGGTGGTCGGTTCGGCGTGAATGCCATGGCTGCGGCCAATGCACGGGGTGAATTTGTATTTTCTGGCCTGTTTCGCGATGGATTTGCGCACGGTCTTCACATCCTCGATCAGGAGGCGGGCGCTTTCAGTCATCTGGACTGCGTAGGCGGTGTCGCCCACATCGCTGCTGGTGAGGCCGAAGTGGAGCCAGCGGCTGGCGGGGTGGTTGATTTTCTCCGAGACGGCGGTGGTAAAGCCGATCACGTCGTGATTCAGCGTCTTTTCGAGTTCCTTGGCACGGCGGGTGAGGGCGGGAACGTCTGCGAGGCAGAGGTCAATGCCGCGTTTGAGCCTGGTGAAATCGGCTTTGGGGACGATGCCTTCTTTGACAAGGGCCTCGCTGGCGAGGAGCTCAATTTGCAGCCAGATTTCGAATTTACGCGCCTCCGACCAGAGGTCGCGCATTTGAGGTAAAGAGTAGCGTTCTATCACAGCGGCAGAGCATAGGAAGCTCTGAGCTGTTCAATAAAGGGAAAACTTAAATTTTCTTTGGATTCACAGGGGTTTTAGCAAACGTGAGCGCGGATTTTGCGTCCATGGGTCTGGAAACGCACGCGACCGCTTTCGATGAGGTCTGCCACGGCAGCCACTGTCTCGCAGTTGTTTTTGCTGTATGAACTCACGGCGAGGATCAAATCTCCCAGGCTGTAGTTCATTCTGTTTATTTTTTGATGGTTCTTTTTCATTAGGTTTCTCCGTTGTTTGGTTGACTCAATGCCCTATTAAGCAATCCTGATGCCAACCTCGTAACTATACGTTCACAACAGTAAGATTAGACGCAAGGATGCTGAAAAAGTTCACGCAATGTGTAAAAAAACAGCCGCAACAGTGTAGCTTTTCAATACACGCTGTGTAGTGAATCGTGAAAAACGGGCAATTTTTAGTCGGCAATTACTGTTGTCTCAACAGAAACGACGGTTTTTCGCTTTGGAGAGACCAGACCCGCGGAAACGATGAGCTTCATCGCTTCTTCGAGATTGAGTTCGCTTTCGATGACGTGTGAGGCCTCAACGACAATCACGAGTCCGGTCATCGGGTTGGGAGCGGTTGGAATGACCACGGACACCATCTCCTGCTGGAGGCGGTTATCATAGTATTGACCAGTGACGAAGCCGATCAGTTTGCAGCCAGGTGAGGGATATTCCACATACACGACACGCTTGAAGTTCGCCATGTTGTTGAATGATTTGAAGGAATCGATCACTTGTTTCACGCCCGTGTAAATCGTTGCGACCAGCGGGATGCGCAAAAGCTGGCGCTCCGACCAGTCGATCAGCCGCTGGCCGAGCACATTTGTCGCCATGTAGCCGAGGAAGATCAGCAGCAGTACGGTGACGAGAAATCCGAGGCCGGGAATTACCTTGCCGATCATCTGGCTCAAAAACGGCGCGCCGATGCCATCGATGAAGCCGTAGGCAAGCTCCAGCACCTTGAAAGTGACGATCATCGGCACTGCCACCACAATGCCCGTGAGCAGTTTGTTCCGGATATCCGCGAGGGTCTCCCGCCAGTGCTGCGCGGCGTAAATGAGTTTTCCCCGGGCCTTGCGCAGCAGCCCGTCGCATTTCCGGAGCAGTTCTTCTATTTTGATCGGGGGCATTTGTTGATGTCCAATACGTGAAACTTGCGGGCCGCGCAACCCTCAAAATCGCCTGCGAGAAGCGTTGCAATCAACCCCTGTTCCGGTATTCACTTTTACCGATGTCCATTTACCGCCGCACGCTTGCCTATTTCAGGCCTTTCCTGGGGCAATCGATCCTGGCCACGCTGCTCACGCTGGCAATCATGCCGCTGAATTTGCTGAAGCCGTGGCCTTTTGCCTACATCATCGGCCGTGTGCTTGGCGCGGGCCAGAAATCAAACACGCTGGTGCGGTTCCTCGATGCCGTTTTCGCAGGCTGGAGCAAATCACAGATCATCACGGTGCTCTGCCTTTCCATGGTGGTGCTGCAACTTCTCAGCGGCTGGCTGAACCTCATCGCGATCATGATGTACGTCCGCGTGGGCTTGCAAGGCCTGCTGCGGCTTCGCACGGAACTCTACGCTTATCTGCACATCCTCCCGCTCAAGTTCCATGACCAACGGCGAAGCGCGGACTCGAGTTTTCGCGTGGCGTACGATTCACAGTCGGTGCAGACATTTTACAGCCGCATCACTTTCATTTTCCAGACGATGATCACGCTCGTGAGCACGTTTGTGACGATGTGTTTTCTCGATTTGAAACTGACGTTGCTCTCGTTGCTGGTGATCCCGTTCATGGTGGCGACGTTCCGTATTTTTGCGACGCGCATTCGCAACGAATCCACCACCATCGCGGAGCGGGAAAGCGCCTTGCTTACCGCAGCGCAGGAAGGGTTGAGCAGTGTCCGCATGGTGCAGGCATTCGGGCGCGAGGAGCACGAGGTGCAGCAGTTCCGGGTCAGCGCAAGCCAGAGCCTTGAGGCAAATGTCCGGCTCCAGGGAACCTCGATGAGAAGCTCGCTCGTCGTGAGCGTGCTCATGGCGCTGGCCACTGCGGGCATGTATTGGCTCGGCTCCGAGCACGTGCTGGAAGGCTCGCTCACATTATCCGCGCTGATCGTTATTTCCACCTACCTTATCACCCTTTACCAACCCTTGGAAGCCCTCACGACGGTCGGATGGGCGCTCGAAGGGGCCGCCGCCGGCGCTCAGCGGTGCTTTGAGGTGCTCGACAAGGAAGACGAGGTCAGGGACGCGCCGGGAGCTGAAACACTCACATCCACGACCGGCTCGATTGCATTTGAAAATGTGCAGTTCGGCTACGATCCGGCGCGCCTTATTTTGAACGGAATCAACGTCAGCGTCGCGCCCGGGCAGACTGTTGCATTCGTAGGCGGCACCGGCGCCGGAAAGACTACGCTCCTCTCGCTCGTGCCGCGTTTTTACGATCCCACCGGAGGCCGTGTTCTCATCGATGGAAAAGACCTGCGCGCCGTCACAAAAAAATCACTCCGCAACCAGATGAGCATCGTGTTGCAGGACACGCTCCTTTTCTCCACCACCATCCGCGAAAACATCGCCTATGGCCGGCCTGACGCCACCGAGGAGGAAATCATCGAAGCCGCAAAGCGCGCACAGGCGCACGACTTCATCATGCAGATCCCCGAGGGCTACGCGTCGCAGGTCGGCGAACGTGGCGGGCATTTGAGCGTCGGTCAGCGCCAGCGGCTCGGCATTGCCCGCGCATTCTTGAAAAACGCCCCCATCCTTCTCCTCGATGAACCCACCAGCGCTCTCGATCCCACGACCGAGGCCGCCATCATGGTGACGATCAAGGAACTCATGCACGGACGCACCACCCTCATCATCACCCATCGCATCGCCACCGTGCACGACATGGAAAAAATCGTCGTCCTCAAAAACGGCCAGGTTGCCGAGACTGGCACAGGCCCCGATCTCGTCGCCAGGAACGGCGCTTACGCAGCCCTTTATAGCTCTGCCAATCTGGATTAATTCGCGGGTTGGAGTTTTGCCAAAAGCGCGCATACGGCTACAGGTAAACGGGGCCACCTGATGCGGTTTTTGATTGCATCAAGCGGTCTCCTGAATGCGCTCTATCACAAGGCGGCTGCCGGACTCGGGTTCGCACATATCGATTTTGTAGCTGAAAACGAAATGGAGAAATCCACAGTAAATGGTCATTTGGAAATACCTCATTCCAGAACCCGCAACACCGGGGCGAATTAGTGACTTTTCCGTTATTTACACTGAGGAAATCACATTAAAATTTCAAATACTTGACAACAATGAATTTGTATGCAATATTAGAGACAATAAATAGCATACTATGAACACAGGGCCGTGCCTATCCGGTTTAGTGACAAAACAACGTGATGCTGGATAGGAGCAGCGCTGTTTTCATCCAGAATCCAGTATCGACCTCTACATCACCATCCGGTAGCGGCAAACACCACAAGCTACCGACCTATACCGGGTTAAACCGGCCTAAAAACCTCGCCATCGTTAAAACAGGCCACCGAATTTCTGAAAAACCAGGAACTAGGAACCTCGAATTAGGAACTCTAAAAATGACAAGCCGTGACAAGCCCTGTCAAGGCGCGCCAGAGTAAAAACGACGTCCATGAAACATGAAACCCTGAATAAAGCGCAAAACCGTGAACGAAGCCAAGACCTTATTCTTTCCGCCCTCCGCCCTTGCTTCAATCCGACCAAACAAAACTATGGAACTGAACTTTCGAACCCGAAACCGGGGATGATGGAAACTTCTTTCACAGCTTATTACGATTTCGATGCCCGCTCTTTTTCCGGTTCGATCGAGCGGGGATGAATATCGTCAAAATTCCCCTGTTCGCAGCAGTTGACAAATTCCTCCGTCGCCGACTTCACGCGCTCCCAGCGGTCGCGGATTTCCCCCGATTCCTCCGCCGCGATCGAGTTATCCACTGCGGCCGACGCAACCAGCGAAAGCATATGGGCGAACTCCTGCACGATCTTGTTGGTGGCGATCACGGCGGAATGCGACGTTTTGCGAAGCGGCCGCGGATTTTTCACATAAAAACCGCCGGCCTGCTCGCATATCCACTGGGCGATCGTCTTGCTGTCGGTCGATTGCATCAACTGCACCACCCGGTCGAGCGGATTCAGCGTGCCGCTGCCTCCCTCGGTGGCCGGCTCCGCCCATTTGTAGATGATCGAGGTCGAGAGACACATCTGCCCTGCGAGTTGTTTTGCATTGCAGTCCTCGAGCAGCGTGCGGAAAAGTTCGTGCGATTTCATAGGGTGGTCACAGTGTGGCAAAAGGCCATGCCATGCGCGATTACAAACCGCAGCCCGTTTTATAAAAGACATCGGGCGCCTTTCTGTTAAAACATCTGCTCAACAACAAAAAGGAATATTATGTTAGACATTCATACCATCATTTACATCACGGCGGCAGTCCTCTTCGTCATCGTTCTGTTCTTCCTGCCGCGGCTTCTTGGCATCGTTTACATCCCGCACACCCAGATCGGCGTCATCGAGAAGCTCTGGAGCGCCAGGGGCTCATTGAAGGAAGGCCGCATCATCGCGCGCAGTGGCGAGGCGGGCTTCCAGACCAGCATCCTGCGTGGCGGCGTTCATTTCGGCCTCTATTCATGGCAATACCGCGTGCACAAGCAACCGCTCGTGACCGTGGGCCAGGGGAAAATGGGCTACGTCTATGCGCGGGACGGCGAGCCGCTTCCCGCCACGCAGACGCTGGGCCAGACCATCGATAGCAACCATTTCCAGGACGCCGCCGCGTTCCTGAACAACCGTGGCCAGCGTGGTCGCCAGCGTGCGATCCTTCGCGAAGGCGTTTACGCGATCAATCTCGCGCTCTTCGTCGTGATCACCGAGGACAAGGTCTTCTCCGGCCCGCTCCGTGACGATGAGGAGACGAAATACGTGCAATGGAAAACCCAGCTCGACGCCATGCGCGGCTTCCAGCCCATGGTCATCGGTTCCGCTGCCTCGGGCACGCCTGTGGAAGTGGATGTCCGCGTCGCAAAAGCCGGCCAGGGCGCGGCAGGCAACAGCTTCCCCGCCTACGGCAGCGAATTGCTCCCGACCGATACCATCGGCGTGGTGAGCGTGCAGGATGGCCCGACCATCGGCTCCGGTGAAATCATCGCGCCGGAGGTGAAACCGCAGGCGGGACATCCCGACCACGACTACTTCCAGGACCCCGAGGCCTTCCTCGCTCTCGGCGGCAAGCGCGGCAAGCAATTGCAAGTGCTCACTGACGGCACATTTTTCATCAACCGCTGGTTCGCCACCGTCGAGATCAAGCCCAAGACGCTCGTCCCCATTGGCTACGTCGGCGTGGTCGTTTCCTACTACGGGGCGCAGGGCGATGACCTCAGCGGCGAGGCTTTCCGCTACGGCGAGCAGGTGGAGCAGGGCCAGCGCGGCGTGTGGAGACATGCGCTCGCCCCCGGCAAATACGCGCTCAATCCCTACGCGTTGAAGATCGAATATGTGCCGACGATCAACTTCGTCCTCCGCTGGATCACCAACGAGACCGAGGACCACAAGTACGACGAGAACCTCGCAAGCATCGCCCTCATCACGGCGGATGCCTACGAGCCCACGCTCCCGCTTTCCCTGGTCGTGCATATCGATTACCAGCGCGCCTCCAGCGTCATCCAGCGCTTCGGCGACGTGAAGCGCCTCATCGAGCAGACCCTCGACCCGATCCTCACCGCGTACTTCCGCGACGTCGCGCAGAATAGCAGCATGCTCGACCTCCTCACCCGCCGCGAGGAGATCCAGCGCGAAGCCACCGTCGCCCTCGGCGCGCGTTTCAAGGAGTACGATATCAACTGCGTCGCCGTCCTCATCGGCCGTCCTGAATCCGCCTCCGAGGCTGGCAAGGAGGACCCCATCGAGCGCCTGTTCGACCAGTTGCGCCAGCGCCGCCTGGCGGACGAATCGAAAGCCACGTACCTGAAACAACAGGAGGCCGCCGAGACCTTGAAGCAATTCAGGCAGGCCGAGGCTGCCGCCGCGAAACAGACCGAACTCACCCAGTCGAAGATCGACATCGAGGTCGCCGCGAACCGCGGTGAAGCCCAGCTCGCCGAGTCCGAGCGCCTTGCCAAGCGCCAGATCGCGCTCGCCCAGGGTGAGGCCACATCCAAGGAGATGATCGGTAAAGGCGAAGCCTCGCGCATCGCCCAGATCGGTCTCGCCGAGGCCGCCGTCACATTGCAGAAAGTGAACGCCTACCGCGACCCAAGGCTCTTTGCCTTGAACCTCGTCGCCGAGCAATTCTCCAGGAGCACCCAGCCCCTCGTCCCCGAGCGCCTGTTTGTCACGGGCGGAGGCGGCAGCGGCGAAGGCAGCGACACCGCGGGCATGAACAGCAGCCTCATCGGCCAGTTGCTCAGCCTCCTCGTCAGCGAGAAAAGCAACATCGGCGTCGCAGCCGAGGGCGTGAACACGGATGCCCTCCAGGCCGTCGCCGCCCAATACGCAGCCAAGGCCGCGCAGCCCGATGCCACCAGCGCCAGCGGCACAAACTAGCAGCACGCAAGGCCCGCGTCATTCAGCGCCGTCGCTTCTTCCAAGGAGCGGCGGCGTTTCGCGTTTGCTTACATGTCTATTTTCAAGATCTTTTCGGGTCTGTCCCAAAATGATTTTGCGTGATGGGTCTTTATCTTTGTTTCTTTGTCGGGGCCAACCGTGTCGCCGTCTTTGAAGACGTCGCCGCCCAATTGCATCGTGGCGACCGACATCACCATTTTCATGATTTCGCTCGCTGTTTTCTGCGAACGAATAACCTCAATATCCATGCAGCCGAAGTAATTGAGCCCCGTGGTGAGAATGTTGACGGTTTTGTCTTCGTTATGCTGAACCCTGAATTCTACCCAAGCCAGGAGCGGCGGGTCATCAGGTGCAGCGGAGGAAGCCTGATCCTGTATCAATTCATTGCTCAATACAACGGAACCGGGCCCCCAGTATATACCCACTGAGTCAAACGCCTTTGTAGCTGCGGAAAGTATTTTCGTGAGCGTTATGCAGCGTTCGATTTGGGTTCCTTTGGTTCCCGAGAACGTCACGATGAGATGCGCCTTTTGCTGCTTCATTTGCTCGGTGGCGTCCTTCCATAGCCATGAAGTTGCACATGGTCCTTCAAGGTCCCCCCATGAAATGGGAAATTCCATCAGGGCAATAATACAAAGCTCGCCATCGACCGAAAAAGTGATGTCTTTTTTGTCGCCATCAATCTGGATGCTTTCGATCCTGGTTTTCTCGGGAAAACTGGATTTCAACGCCTTTTCAATTTCCTGTGTGGACGGAACGGTAATTTTGCGCAATGCGACAAAAGCTATGGCAAGGCGCGGTTTGTCGTCGGTCATTGCGGCGCATGATAGCAATCCACTGGCAAATAGCAGAAAGAAAAATACAATTCTTTGTTTCATAAAGCGTACTTATTTTACCCCCGCATTATCGGATGCACCCGCCACTCGTACGGCTTCCCATCCTCCAGCACCAGCCACGCATGGCTCGAGGGCGCGCCGCGGTTCGGCCGCGTGATGCAGCCGGGATTCAGGAAACACGTCGTCCCCACCATCTCCCTGCGCGGCACATGCGTATGCCCGTGGAGTAGCAAATCAAACCCCGGCGGCGCTACCGATGGCGGGATATGGATCAACCGGATCTTCAACCCCGCAATCGTGAAATCCAAATGCAGCGGCCACATCATGTTGCTGTCGCAATTCCCCCGCACCACGTGCAGCGGCCGCTTCAATTCCCCCAGCGAGCGCAGGATATACTCATCCGTCACATCCCCCAGGTGCCAGATCTCATCCGCATCGGCAATTGCCCGCAGCAGCGAATCCGGGAGATGGTTGTGAGTATCGGCAATAACGGCAATGCGCATGGGCTTGGGGTGAAGCGCAAATCCTAAATGCTAAATCTTAAATGATAAATGCTAAATGAAACCTCCTGAATGAAACGACAAGAGGTTGCGTTTTTCAAATCAGCTTTTACTATTCCCCTCCCTATGTCCCTTTGGCAATATGCGAATCCACAACTCCGCGACCTCGTCTCCTACGAACCCGGCAAGCCCGTCGAGGATGTCGCCCGCGAGCTCGGCCTCAAGACCTCCGACATCGTCAAGCTTGCGTCGAACGAAAACCCCCTCGGCCCTTCGCCCAAGGCCCTCGCCGCCATGCACGAGACCCTCGAGCGCGCCCACTTTTATCCGGATGGCGGCGGCTTCTACCTCCGCGAAGCCATCGCCGGAAAATTCGGCCTCGCCCGCGAAAACATCATTCTCGGCAACGGTTCAAACGAAATCATCGAGTTCGTCGGCCACGCTTTCCTCAAGCCCGGCGACGAAGTCATCAGCGCCGAGCACGCCTTCGTCGTTTACAAACCCATGGCCACCCTCTTCGGCGCAAAGACCGTCGAGGTTCCCGATCCCGGCTTCAAGCACGATCTCGATGCCATGGCCGCCGCCATCACCCCGCGCACCCGCGAGCTGTTCATCGCAAATCCGAACAACCCCACCGGCACCCTCGTCCCGCAGGACGAGATCGACCGCTTCATGGACCGCGTACCGCCCCACGTCATCGTCGTGTTCGACGAAGCCTACCACGAGTTCCTGAAGGACGCCCCCGACACCCTCAAGTACGTCCGCGAGGGCCGTCCAAATGTCCTCATCCTCCGCACCTTCTCCAAGATCCAGGGACTCGCAAATCTCCGCATCGGCTACGGCCTCGGCAGCCGCGAGATCATGGAAATCCTGCAAAAAACCCGCCAGCCCTTCAATGCCAACGGCATCGCCCAGGCCGGCGCGCTCGCGGGATTGAAGGACGACGACCACCAGCAAAAAACCCGCGAGCTCACGTGGCTCGGCCGCGACTACCTCCAGCAGGCATTCGCCGCTATGGGTTTGGAATTCGTCCCCAGCCACGCAAATTTCGTCTTGGTAAAAGTCGGCAACGGCAGCGACATCTTCAAAAAGCTGTTGAAGACCGGCATCATCATCCGCGACATGACCAGCTACAAACTCCCCGAGTGGATCCGCGTCTCCGTAGGCACCATGCCCCAAAACGAACGCTTCATCGCCGAGCTGAAAAAACTCCTCGCCTAGCAGCATTCCGCGCTGCCTCATTGCAGCCAGGTCCCTATGGAACGTCTGGCACGCAGACACGTTTTATCGGGTCCCGGTCCGCGACGGCTTCTTCGGACCTCTTCTTCCAAAAATCTGTGTCAATCTGTGAAATCTGTGGACGCCTTTTCTGCTAACTTTGAACCAGGAACAAGGAACTTGATTTCCAACCTCCTCAAAACAAAATCACAATCACCGACCCCGCAATCATAATCGCCGTCCCGATCAACTTCCTGCGGATGCTCCGCTCCTGAAAATACCGGTGCCCCAGCAGCACGCTCACAATCGTCGAAAGCTGGAACAGCGACAACGCATACCCCACCGGCATGTGATCAAGCGTGTAATTCGTCGTAAACTGCATCGTCCCCACGCACACCACCAGCAGCAGATATTTCCCCGCGCAAGCCCGGTCCACATTCCCGGTCTCACGCCGCAAATCCACCCGGTAAACAAACAGAAACAGCAGCGAAAACAGCGCCCCGAACCAGCACCACATCACAAACGCCGTCGTCACCGTCGAAGCCAGGATCACCTTCTTGATGAACACCGCCTCGACCGCCGCAAGCACCATTGCCCAGATCCGGTACTGGATCTCCTTCTTCTTCAGCAGCGCAAAGGAGAACCGTTCCTCCATCGTATCCAGCACAAAATAGCTCCCGCAAATTATCAGCGCCACGCCCGCCATTCCCCACAGCGTCGGGATTTCCCGCAATAGAAAAATCGCCGCCAGCATCCCGATCACCGCTTTGTAGGCATTGATCGGCCCTAGCACCGAAAGATCCCCCTTGTGCAGCGCCTTCACAAGAAACCCGTTCCCCAGCGCCCCCGCAATCCCCCCGAGGATCGCATAAACCCAGAACTTCCGCGACAACCCCCGCCAGCGCACATCCGTCGCCAAAAAAACGCAAAACCCCGACAGGATGAGATAGGTCAGAAAATTGACCAGCAGCGGATGATTCTTCCGCGCCGAAAGCTGCTTCTGCAGCACATTCCCAAAAGGATTCGAAAGAATCCTCAACAAAACAGCCCCCGTGGTTAAAAAAATCTCCATCGTCACCGATCAATCATTGGCACGGCCACATCATCGCCATCACCAAAACAGTCTGCAATCCTGATCAGTGTCAAACCGTGCGCACGCTTGGAGCGACATGCGCTGTCATGTCCCGGTCCGCGATAGCTTCTTCGGACTTCATCGTTTCTACCGCAAAGCGGTTGCATCGTATAGCCCATGGTTGCGCCGACACCCTCGGAGCTACCATGGGTTACCAACAAAAAAGAACCCAACCCCGAAGTTGGGTTGCATCAGGCCCCGCAAGGCCGTGCGCTTCTGAAAACTTTAAACTTTGAATTGTGAACTGGGAACCCCATCACTTGGTGGCCGTCAAAGTCGCCAGCACATGCGGATCACCCCCCACACGGTACTGTACCTTCATGCCAGTCTGCAACGCGCCGAGCTCCGCTTTCTGGCCGTTAATCAGGATTTGCGTGCTTTTGTCGATCTGGAACGCTTTCAATTCCTTTCCACCATCCTGGCCCACGGTGATCGAATCAGTCCCGATACTCGTAATCTTAAAGGCTGTGATCGGCTGACCCAACTGAAGAGGAGGCTTCCCCTTTCCATTATTCGTGGGAACGGGTGTCGGCAGCGCTGGTGGAGCTCCATAGGCGGTTATGGTGGCCGCCACGTCGCGGTCCATCCCTCTGGTGATATCCACTTTCATCCCTTCCTTGATGTCGGCAAGCGTCCCCTTCAAGCCGTTGACAGTAATGGTGGTCATTAAATCGACTTTGAAGATGAGCGTGTCGTGAGCTTCTCCGGTGTCGTTTTTGATTTTGGTGGTGGCGCCCGTGTTGATCGTGATCGTGTTTGACATGGTGCTCACGCTCGTCACCGTCGCGACCTTGGTAGGGACGCCGGTTGCCGCCGCAAACAACGAAGTCGCAGGCGCCAGGCATATCGCGACTACGGGAAGCACAAAAAATATTCCGGGGGTTTTCTTCATAGGGGGTTGGTGGCTTAAACTAAGCCAACAACAGCAAATTATGAAAATTTATCAAGCATATCCATGCGTCCACCTTCAAACCGCGCACTCATTGGACGGTCACGCTCTGTCGTGACCCGGTCCGCGACAGCTTCTTCGGACTCCTCTAAAATCCGTGTCAATCCGTGGACGCTTTTCCGGCAACTTTGAACAAGGAACTGGAAACCAGGAACACCCTCCAATGGGGCGCAATAGGCCAGCCTTGGCGTCGCCCGGCATTTACCTTTGTTTTTCCTGCCCCTGCGTTTGCTATTTCAGTGCCTGAAGATCCGCATCACGCCTTCCGAATTCTTCGTATTTGGGTGAGGAACCTATGATCTGGAGTACTTTCCCATCTGCCATCAGCCTCACCAGCCATCCTTTCACCGTGCTGCCACCTTCCGCACGGGTTAGGGTGGTGATCTGGACGTTATTAACCACCGGCCCTGTGGAGATCGATCTTTTCACCATCGTCGTCAATTCCTTCGACGCTGGGTTGAGTGTCTGCACACCCCCCGCTTGCAGTGTTACATCGGAATTTCCACTGTCAAAAACATGCACGTCCGAGCTTCCAAGGCTGGCCCCGAAGAAATACCACTCCACATGCGCCTGGTCAGGATGCTGGCTGAAATTCCGCACCTCGACTTCCAGTACCGTGCGATGCCCTTGGAGCGTCGTGTCCGCCGAGGAGCCCATGCCGGAAGCTTTCCCGGTGCCGCCGCTGCCTGTTGCTTTCACATCCATACTCAGGCTGTGTTGGACCGGGACAGCCGCAGGGGACGCCGCCACACTCGGAGCTGGCACCTGTGCGCGCGCGCACAGCCCGAAAACAACGACCGACATACAGGAAAGATAAATGTGCTTGCTCATGAGTTTATTCGGAATTTTCCGCCTGCGTTTACATTGATGGAAAGGGGGTGGGGAACTCCGGCGAGTTTCTTCCCTTTCAATGGATTCGCAAGTCTTTTCCATACCGCTCATTCGTTTTGCAAAGCATTCCGAACTGTAGGGGAAGGTGCCACCTTCCCCGGTCCGCGACAGCTTCTTCGGACTTGTCCTCAAAATCTGTGTCAATCCGTGCAATCTGCGGACGCCCTTTTTCCTGAACCCTGCCCCTCTTTTTCTCCGCGCCCTCCTCCCCTCCGCGCGAACCCCTTTTAAATTGCCCCCACCCCCCAAAACCCCCACCCTCCACTCCATGCGATACCTCATGCGCCAGAAAATGTTCGCCCTCGCCGACGGCTTCACCATCAAGGACGAGAACGACAACGACATCTACCGCGTTGATGGCAAAGTCTTCGCCATGGGCCACAAACTCTCCTTCAACGACATGGCCGGCAACGAACTCGCATCCATCAGCCAGAAACTCCTCTCCTGGGGCCCCACCTACGAGATTTACCAAGGCGGCGCTCTCACCGCCACCGTCTCCAAGCACTTCACATTCCTAAAGGCCGAATTCACCATCACCGTCCCCGGCTCCGATGACCTCGAAGCCGTCGGCCAGTTCAACGCCCACACCTACAACTTCACCCAGGCCGGCCGCCCCGTCGCCGAAGTCTCCAAGCGCTGGTTCGCCCTCACCGACACCTACGGCGTCGACATCGCCGAAAACGAGGACGACCTCCTCATCCTCGCCAGCACCGTAGTCATCGACATGGTCTGCCACCCCGACCATCAGCAGAACCAGTTGTAGAGCTCAGGTCGTGCAAACCAAGCGCGTCGAAGACGCATTCATTCCCCAGCCCCAACGGGGCGCAATGTGATAGCTTGGGGTGAAGCCCCAAGCTATCACATTGCGAGATGATGCCGTGGGCGGAGGCGGGCGGCATAACTTGTTCTTCGAGGGCGACCCAATGCCGCAGCGCGCCGCAGCGACAAAACGCCTGTAGGGGAAGGTGCTACCTTCCCCAGTCCGCGACAGCTTCTTCGGAAAACGCATAACAAATGCCGCCACAAAGATTTATACGAATTATACACAGTTATACATGAAACTGTGTATAACCGTGTATAAGCGGGTATAATTGGCTATAAATCCGCCACGCAATCTCCAGCGCCCGGAGGGTGCGGCGGAATTAAAGCCCGGTGTGCATCCCGCCTCAGCGGGAGGAACTCCGGGGATCCCATCCCAACCAAATCATAAACCCCCGCAGAGGGGTGACGGATTCTTCCCCTCTCAACTTCCAAAACCGGTCAACTTCAGTTACGCATCCAAAAACTCGACTCTGGGAGTGGCCGAAGGGGCGAAGGCGGCAACACGAGGGACAGAGGGCTGCAAATGTGGGCGGCTTAACTCCAGCCTCGCGGCCCCTCATCCCCCTTAAAACTTAACTCTCAAAACTTAATTTTTTCAGCCGCCCGCACCGTAATACTAACTCGCGGAGTAGGCGTTTGAGACCTTCTGCTGCAACGCGCTTGCCGGGGCTTCGGGCTTGCCGGCAGGCAGACCCACGCCCCCGTCGCCATCGCGATCCTTCAAGACAGTGCCGGTGATGCTCACCGTGTCTCCATCGGCATTCCGGTAGGAAATTACATTGGGTGCCGGGGTTGCGACTTGCGCAGCGGGTTGTTTCGCCACAGGGGCGCTCTTGGCGTCCGGGCTTGCTGCAGGAGTCGCCGCCGGGGCTGCTTTGCCCTTGGGAGCGGAGGAAGCCACAGCGGGTGTATAAGCCGCGTGATTGCTGATATTGCTGATCGTTGACATAGGTACCTTTCGTTGAACGGCATAATTGCCTTGCAAGAGACTTCGGTCACGCGCGCGGATACTTTAGCGAATAATCCGGTTTTAAGAAAAATTTCGGGGTATTCCCCCTCGTTACAAGGCTCCAGCCTTGTAATGCAATTGTCCCCCAAGGCTCCAACCTCGCAAACGTGGAAGCATCAATAACAATCCCCCTCAGACAGCACGCCCTGGAGAGCCGAGGCCTTGCGAGACAAATCCGTGGGAGGATGTGGGCGGCTTAAATACGCATTGTCGCTTTGTCGTGTCCCGGTCCGCGACAGCTTCTTCGGATCCCTCTCCAAAATTCGACTCTGGGAGAAGCCGAGG
>Ga0302319_10002939_pt1 | contig 36119 bp, 35 predicted proteins | sample Bog_T0_2_FD_203319 | JGI IMG/M metagenome (GOLD analysis project Ga0302319, IMG submission 203319) | Peat permafrost microbial communities from Stordalen Mire near Abisko, Sweden - Bog_T0_2 | ecosystem: Environmental > Terrestrial > Soil > Wetlands > Peat | place: Sweden: Abisko, Stordalen Mire...
GAAGGACTGCCATGGTCGGCCCATGGTTGGCCTCCAGCGAACCCGGAGGATACAGCCTGCCTGCGGCACGTCTACCGGCCGGAGCATTCAGTCCCCATCTTAACGACATAAAGCGCGTCGCGTTGGGCGGCCGTATCGAAGGGAGGGACGGATGCCGCCCCGTGTCTGCGTCACCGACGAAGCCGCCGGCCTGATAGCCCGGCTGCGTGCGGCCCACGGCCCCCTGCTGTTCCACCAGTCGGGCGGCTGCTGCGACGGGTCGGCGCCGATGTGCTACACGGAGGGCGAGTTCCGCATCGGCGCGGCGGACGTGCTGCTGGGGTTCATCGCCGGATGCCCGTTCTTCATGGGCGGCGCGCAGTTCGACTACTGGCGGCACACCCAGTTGATTATCGACGTGGTGAAGGGGCGCGGCTCCGGCTTCTCGCTGGAAGCACCGGAGGGCGTACGGTTTCTGACGCGCAGCCGCGTGTTCACCGACGCGGAGGCCGACGCATTGTCCGAACCCTTGCGCGGCGATGTCGCGCTGGCGGCGGTGCGAGACCGGGGCGTTCAGGCGTAACGGCGCTCGGGTCGCCCCGGGCGCCAGTCGCGGGTCGCTAATCCAGCTTCAGGTAGTAGCCGACGCCGACGACATAATCGCCGACGCGCTGGACCAGGCTGCGCTTCCGCTCGACCTTGTTGTCGCTCCGGTCCAGCCAGACATAGTCCACCTCGCCATGCCCGGAGCTCTTGGCGCGGGCGATCATCTCGCGAAACAGCGGTTTGCCTTCGACATCGGTCACGTCATAGACGTTGGTGCCGACCAGCCGCGGATTGGCGCCAGAGGCGTGATAGACGCCCTGAAGGTCCAGCACGAATACATACAGCTCCCCGGCCACGAAGCCGGCGGCGGGGTCGTCGAATTCGGCGAACGCTTTCTCCGGGCCGTCCTTCTGCACCGTGGCCACGGCGCGGTCGAGCAGCGCGTGCGCCTGCTCCGGCGTGGCGTGCTGGGCCAGGGCCGGGATGGCCCAGAGCATCAGACAGGCGGTCAGAAGCGAACGGAAGGTGCTGGTCATCGATGTCGCCTTGCTTAGCTGGCGGACGGGACGTTACCGGCAAATCGCTCCGTTCGCCGTACGACTTTGGCCCAACGGGATGGCCCCGTCCAGCCGGTGCGGTAACGACGCGATTACGGTTGCTCCACGCTGGCCCGATCGGGCGGCAGCGGCAAGCCTAGGCCGCGTACGGCCTCGGCCAGGGCGGCGACGCCGAGCCGTGATGCCGCCGCCGCGCGCGCGCGCTGGCCCAGCGCGTGCCGGGCGGCCGCATCGTCCGCAAGGCGGCGCAGATGGGCGACGGCGTCGGCCTGATCAGGCTCCGCCCAGACCGCGCCGGCGACCTCGTAGACGCCGCGCGGATCGCGCGCCGGCACCAGCCGGTAGCCCACCAGGGCGGCGGATTCGGCATCCATGAAATCCATGTTTCCCGACCAGCCGGTGGCGATGACGGGCTTGCCGAGCAGCATCGCCTCCGCCGGGACAAGGCCGAAGCCTTCGCTGCGATGCAGTGACAGCACGATGTCGGCCGAAGCGGTCAGCGCAGCGTTGTCCGCCTTGGGCAGGACGCGGGTTTCCAACCGTATGTTCGGCGCGGCGGCGGCGGCCTGGGCCAACACGGCGAACTCGGACGGAAAATGGCAGGGGTTGCCCACTTTCAGCACCAGCAGCCGGTCGGGCCGGCCACCGAACGCCGCCCGGAACGCCGCGATAGCCGCGTACGGATTCTTGCGCTCCAGCGACGACGCCAGGTTGAACGAGACCAGGACCACGACGGCGTTGTCCGGCAGGCCGAACGCACTGCGGTCCAGCGCGGACGGCGCCGGCGGCGCGATCGCCAACGGCAGCGGCACCACGCGGACACGGCCCGGCAACAGCTTTTCCACCGCCTCGGCGGTGAACCGCGACGCCACCCAGGCCTCATGCACGAACGCCGCGCCGAGCGCCCACTCGGGCGGCACGGTCGGCAGCTCCCACAGCCAATAGCCGATCACCCGGCGTCCGCGCACGACCGCGCGCGGCAGGCGGAGCAGGGCAAGCGGCAGCAGCGGTGCGTTGACGTGCATGAGCAGAGGCGCGCCAGCCGGCAGCCCGGCCGAGGCCTCACCCCCGGGCCGGGCCGATGACCCAGCTGGGCGTGACCGAAGCGCATCGAGGTCGAGCTCCCAGGTAGGGACTCCACTATGCGTCAGACCGTCGCGTATCAGGCGCGCGGCCTCGCCCAACCCGGTGGCACCGGACAGATCGCCGGCAACAACGATGCCGTGTTTTGCCGGTGGGGGGGGCCGGTCGATCCCCGGCGCGAGCAACGCGCTGCCGCGGCTCAACAGGTAGCGGCGGCGTTGGGCCGGCAACAGACGCCACAGCTTGTGCAGGGGCGACAGCCTGTGCGCGGCCGGCGTATTCATGGTGCCCGCACCAGCTGGTATGACAACAAAACCGTGATGCTCCCGCTGCCCGTCGCCTTCCGTAGCCCGCCGGTGGTGCGGCGCCTAGCCTTCGCGGCCGCATCAACCGGTCTTCCCGGTCATCCCATTATTGCGGCATACACGCTGTCCTATTGACGCAGGTCAAAGCCCATTCGAGACGATCGGCACAAGGGTCCGCGCATGTTGTTCAGACGCGTTCCCGCGGTTTTGCCGCCTGGCTCTCACGACCTCGCGGTCTCTCTTGCCCTCGCCACGCTGCCGCAGCCGGTCATCGCCGGACTATTGCAGCGCATGACGCGGAGCCTGCCGCGGCGGCAGCCGACGCTTGCGCGGCGACTCGCCGAGCTGAAGGGCAAGCAGCTGCTGATCTCGCCGGAAGAACTGCCGTACGCGTTCTTGATGTCGTTTCCCGACGGCGAGGCCCGCATCCAGGTGATCGACCCCGCGTCCGCGCCGGAGACCGATGCGCAGATGCGCGGGCCGTTGCGGCTGTTCTACGACCTGGTGCGCGGCGGCCGCGACGGCGACGCGCTGTTCTTCAGCCGCGAACTGACGGTGACCGGCGACATGACGGCCGCGGTCACGCTGCGCAATGCCATGGACGGATCGGGTGTGGATCTGTTCGCGGAGTTCCTCGCCTTGCCCGGCCCGCTCGGTCCGCTGGTGCGCGGCGCCGGCCTGGTGCTGGACCGGTGCGCCGGCATCTTGCTCGGGCCGCTCGCCGAACGCGCGGCACGGCTCGAGTCGGAGGTCGGCGCGCTGCGCGAGGAACTGCGGCGCGTGAAGGAAGGCCCGCAAAAGCCCAAGCCACGTCCGGTATCGCCGTTCGGAGCCAGACCATGAGCAGCGCCGCGACCGCCGAGCCCCGCACTGCGATCAAGCCCGTGGAGATGGTGGCACCGGCCGGCACGCCGGCGGCACTGGTGGCGGCGATCGATGCCGGCGCCGACACGGTCTATTGCGGCTTCCGTGACGCGACCAACGCACGCAACTATCCGGGCCTGAATTTCTCGCCCGAGGACCTGAAGGAAGGCATCGCCTACGCCCGCGCCCGCGGTCGCAACGTCAATGTGGCGATCAACACCTACGCCTCAGCCGGCAATACCAAGCTGTGGCACCAGGCGATCGACACCGCCGCGGCGCTCGGCGCGAATGCTGTGATCCTGGCCGATATCGGCATGCTGGATTATGCGGCGAAAACGCATCCCAAGCTGCGCCGCCACCTGTCGGTGCAAGGCGGCGCGAGCGAGGCGGCGGCGATCGAGTTCTACTACGAGTTCTTCGGCGTCAGCCGCGTGATCCTGCCGCGCATGTTCACGCTGGCCGAGATCGTCGACCTCAAGGCACGCGTGCCGGTCGAGATCGAGTGCTTCATCTTCGGCAGCCTCAGCCCGATGACCGAAGGTCGGTGCTCGCTGTCCGCCTATGCGACCGGTCGCTCGCCCAATCTGTGCGGCGTCTGCTCGCCCGCCGAGTTCGTTCGCTATGAAACGGTGAACGGACAGCTCGTCTGCCGGCTGGGCGACTTCGTGACCAACTCCTTCGGCGCGCACGAATCAGCCGGCTATCCCACCCTGTGCAAGGGCCGCTACATCGCCGGCGACGCCGACCCGGCCTACGTGTTCGAAGAGCCGGAGTGCCTGAACGTCGCCGAATATATCGGCGATCTGCGGCGCGCCGGCATCAGCGCCTTCAAGATCGAGGGACGGCAGCGCGGCCGCTTCTATGTCGCCGAGGTCGTGTCCTGCTTCCGCAAGCTGCTGGACGCCGACGCGGCCGGCCAGCCGCTGGCCATGCATGCCGACGCGCTGGAACGGCTGCGACGACTCGCCGAAGGTGGCGAGGAAACCCGGGGCGCGTATCGGAAGGGTTGGCGATGACCGGCAAGCTGGTTCTTGGGCCCGTGTTCTATCACTGGCCCGCCGCGGCGCTGCGCGATTTCTATTTCCGCATCGCCGACGAAGCCGACTTAGACACCGTGTGCGTGGGCGAGGTCGTGTGCTCCAAGCGCATGTCGTTCTTCGAGGATGATCTCCCCGTTGTTGTCGAGCGCTTGCAGCGCGCCGGCAAGGAAGTGGTGATGTCCAGCCTGTCGCTGGTCAGCGACCAGAAGGAGATCGCCGCGATGGAGGCGCTGGCGGCGAGCGCGCCAGGCCTGGTCGAAGCCAACGACGTCAGCGTGTTGCGTCAGCTGCGCGGCAAGCCGCACGCAATCGGCCCGCTGTTGAACATCTACAACGAGGAAGCGCTCGCGTTCCTGGTCGGGCTGGGCGCGGTGCGCGCCTGCCTCAATCCGGAATTGCCGGGCACCCTGATCACCGCGCTGGCCCGATTGAGCACGATTCCACTGGAGGTGCTGGTGTTCGGCCGGCTGCCGCTGGCGATCTCGGCGCGCTGCTTCCACGCGCGGGCGCATGACCGGCACAAGGACGGCTGCCAGTTCGCCTGCGGCGCGGACCCGGACGGGCGTCTGATCAGCACCATCGAATACGTGCCGTTCCTGACGATGAACGGGCTGCAGACGCAGTCCTACACTTGCGGCAACCTGGTGCACGAGATTCCCGAGATGGCGCGGGCGGGCGTGCAGTATTTCCGCCTGTCGCCGCAATCGGGCGACATGGTGGCGACCGCCTCGGTGTTCCGCGACGTGATTGCCGGACGCACGGAGCCGGAGGTGGCAGTGAGCCAGCTCACGCTGCTGCACCCGGAGATGCCGTTTGCCAACGGCTTCTATCATTCGGCGCCGGGCCATAAGTTCGTGACGCCGGCGGACGCACCGCAAGCGGTCGCCTGACCGGTTCGCCGGTCGCTCGTTCGGGGGCGAGTGGCCCAGCGTCGGATCGTCCCGCCGCTACATCCAAGGACATGGGGCCACGGCGGGCAGCGTTTGCTGTCCCGTTGCGTTGGGGAGCACTCTCCGCGGTAAGCCGGGAGCCGACGGAGGATCGCTATGAACGCCGATGAACTACGCACACTGCAGGCGCCGCTGAAGGATCGCTACCGCGAGGACCCCGGCGGCGCGGTGGTCGCGCTCACCGCCAGGGGCGCGTTGGACGAAGCGGACGTCGTGTGCCGCGTTGATACCGGCCGGGCGCTGGTCGAAGCCGGGCTGCATCCGGCCACCGGCGGCAGCGGCCTGCAGGCGTGCTCCGGCAACATGCTGCTCGATGCCCTCGTGGCCTGCGCCGGCGTGACGCTGAAGGCGGTCGCGACCGCGATCGGCTTCGAGCTGCGCGGCGGTACGGTGTCGGCGGAAGGCGACCTGGATTTCCGGGGCACGCTGGGCGTGGCGAAGGATGCGCCGGTCGGGTTTCGCGCGATCCGCTTGTCCTTCGACCTGGACACGCCCGAGCCGCCGGAGCGAATCGAGGCCCTGACCAAGCTGACCGAGCGCTACTGCGTCATATTCCAGACCCTCGCGCAGCCGCCGACCTTGGCGCTGACGGTGAAGCGCCCTGGCTGAAGGACGGCGTCATCGGATTGCCATGGCGGCGCTTTACGGCGCGTGCCGATGTTGCGCATACTGCCGCCGGGAAGAAACGTCAGCGCGACAGTTCACCCGCGAAGCAGGGGGCCGTGCTGCAACGATAAGGAGGCGTGGCCGTGCTCGAAGGTAAGGTGCTGGTTGCCCAGGGCGGCGGTCCGACCGCGGTCATCAACCAATCGCTGGTCGGGGCGGTGCTGGAATCCCGGAAATTCCGCAATGTCAGCCTGGTCTATGGTGCATTGCACGGCGTCCGCGGCATCGTGGACGAGGACTTTGTCGATTTGACGCAGGAGACGACCCACAACCTGGAGATGGTTGGCGAGACGCCGTCCTCGGCGCTGGGCTCCACGCGCGACAAGCCCGACCTGAAATACTGCCACGAGATCTTCGAGGTCCTGAAGGCGCACGAGATCCGCTATTTCTTTTATATCGGCGGCAATGATTCCTCCGATACTGTCCGTATTGTGGCCGAAGAGGCGCAAAAGGCGGACCACCCGATCCGCTGCATCCATATCCCGAAGACGATCGACAACGACGTGGTGCTGAACGACCACACGCCGGGGTTCCCCTCGGCGGCGCGGTTCGTGGTGCAGGCGTTTCTTGGCGCCAATCTCGACAACCGGTCGCTGCCCGGCGTGTATATCGGCGTCATTATGGGCCGCCATGCCGGCTTCCTGACCGCCGCCTCGGCGCTCGGCAAGAAGTTCCCGGATGACGGGCCGCACATGATCTACGTGCCGGAGCGCACCTTCCGGATCGAGAGCTTCCTGGCCGACGTGAAGCGCACGGTCGATCAGTTCGGCCGCTGCGTGGTCGCCGTGTCGGAGGGTATTCACGACGAAACCGGCAAGCCGATCATCACCCAGCTTGCCAAGAAGATCGAGCACGATGCGCACGGCAACGTGCAGCTCTCCGGCACCGGCGAGCTCGCCGGGCTGCTCTGCGACCATGTCAAGGAGAAGCTCGGCATGAGCCGCGTGCGCGGCGACACGTTCGGCTATCTGCAACGGTCCTTCGTCGGCTGCGTCTCCGACGTTGACCAGCGGGAGGCGCGGGAGGTCGGCGAGAAGGCGGTGCAGTTCGCGATGTGGGGCGATTCGGGCGGCTCGGTGACGATCGAGCGGACCGGCTATTACTCGGTGGATTACCGGCTGGTCCCGTTGGAATTGGTCGGCGGCAAGACGCGCACCATGCCGGACGAGTTCATCGCCCCGAGCGGCACGGACATTACCGATGCGTACCGGCTCTATCTCCGCCCGTTGATCGGGAAGTCCATGCCGGACGCTTATCGGCTGCGGCTGAACAAGGTGGCGAAGATTCTGAAGTAACAGTCCTGCTCGCCCGATCGGTCTTCGGTTGCCTTCTATCGGAACTCGGGCGGGATGGCGTCCCCCACGCGATTGAGAAACACGTACCGACCCGCTTCCACGATCTCGTAATGAGGTGATCTTGGGTCAAGCGCCAGGTTTCTTCCGATCGTCCCCGATCTCGGACCGCTATGGCCTGCGACAACATAGGCCGGAGCCGCACAGTATTGGGTCTTGTGATAGTTGACTGATTGCCCGGGCTCCAGCTCGTATCGTTCGTTGGGCAGCGCGTCGAATTGGATCGACACATGAAGGTTCGTGTTGTTGCGAACGTCGTAGTCTTCGCAGTATATGGAAGGTTGAGGCAGCGCCTGGACGAATTGCGCGTGCGCATTCGACAGGCCGAGCAGCAGGATGGTGCCAACGGCACCACCGAGATAGCTGAGTCTTGCCAAGCGACCGCTCAGCGTAACGGGACATACGGTTTTGCGATAACCTGACATCCCGTTCCCCCCGCTGGCTACCGATAGCGCGGGAGACATGGACGCGACAGGGCGCCGCCCGCACCACGCCTCCAACATGCGAAGAAGCGCAAGAATAGTGAAAGGTTATCGGCGCTTCCAGTAGCGGTTTAGCGACCTTGGCGTCCCGTACGGGATTCGAACCCGTGTTACCAACGTGAAAGGCTGGTGTCCTAGGCCTCTAGACGAACGGGACGAGGCGGTCCGGGGTGGGTAGCGGAGCCACCCCCCAGGGTCAAGCCAGCGCGATCAAACCCCCCTCAAACCGGCGCGGCGTCGCTGATGACAAAAGCCGGGGCCACCGTCCCGTTCCACTCCTCCGCCCGCAGATGGCCGGCCAGATGCAGCGGCATGCCATCGCGGCTCAGCACCGCCTCCGCCAACGCGCCCTCCCGTGCACGGAACAGCATCGCCTTCAGCCGCGGCCCGTTGCCGTCGCCCTGCAGGAAGGTGCGAATCGACGCCCCTTCCCGCCCCACGCGATCCGCCCGCATCACCCGCGCGTGTTGCAACACCAGCATTGGCTCCTCGTTGCCCGCACCGAACGGCGCCAGCCGCGCCAGGTGCCGCGCCAACTCGGTGGTGGCGCCGGCCACCGCCAGCGTTCCCTCCACCGCGAGGTCGGCCGCCGACGGCAGCACGGAGGCCGCCGCCAGACGCTCGTCCAGGAACGCGTGGAAATCCGCCAGCCGGTCGGCGCCCAGGGAGAACCCCGCCGCCATCGGATGCCCGCCGCCGGTCGCCAGAATCCCCGCCTGCCGCGCCGCGATGACAGCGCCGCCCAGATCGAGGCCGGCGATCGACCGCCCGGACCCCTTGGCGATGCGGTCGGCGATGCCCGCCACACAAGCCGGGCGGTTGAACCGCTCCTTGATCCGCCCGGCGATGATGCCGACCACGCCGGGGTGCCAGGCCGCGCCGCTGACCACCAGCGCCGGGTGGCCAGAAGCGGCCTGCTCCCCGGCGGCATGCAGCGCCTCGTCCAGGATCGCGGCCTCCACCTCCTGCCGCTGGCGGTTCACCGCATCCAGCATCGCGGCGAGAGACGCTGCCTCCACCGGATCGTCGGTCAGCAGCAGGCGTAGCCCCAGATCGGCCTCGGCGATTCGTCCGGCGGCGTTGATTCGCGGCCCCAGGCCGAAGCCGCAGGTGAACGCGGTCGGTCCGCCACGCGACTGCGCCACGTCCAGCAGCGCCGCCAGGCCGGGGCGCGCGCGGCGCCCCATCACCTTGAGCCCCTGCGACACCAGCGCCCGGTTCACCCCGGTCAGCGGCATCACGTCGCAGACCGTGGCCAGCGCCACCAGATCGAGCAGCGATAATAAATCGGGTTCGGCGCGCTGCTGGAAGTGGCCCTGACGGCGCAGCGCCCGCACCGTCGCCACCGCGGTCAGGAACGCCACCGCGGCGGCGCACAGGAAGGTCAGGCCGGACGCGTCGTCCAGCCGATTCGGGTTCACGGTGGCGAACACCGGCGGCGGCGGCCCTTCCGCCTTGTGGTGGTCCAGCACCACCACGTCCGCCTGGCCGGCCACCGCGCCCAGCGCCACCGCCGCCGCCGTGCCGCAATCGACGCACACGATCAGGCTCGCGCCCCGCCGCACCAGCGATTGCAGCGCCGGCCCATTCGGTCCGTAGCCCTCGGTGATGCGGTCCGGCATGTGGGCAAACACGGTGCAGCCCAGTGCCCGCAGCACGGTCACCATCAGCGCCGTGCTGCACGTCCCGTCCACGTCGTAATCGCCGAACACGCCCACCGTCTCGCCGCGGACGACGGCGTGCGCCAGCCGCTCGGCCGCGACGTCCATATCGAGCAGCACCGATGGGTCCGGCAGCAGCGCGCGCAGCGTCGGGTCGAGGAAATGGCACGCGGCCTCGACATCGACGCCGCGCGCCGCCAGCAGGCGGCCGATGATCTCGGGGATGCCGATACGCTGGGCGATGCCGAGGCCGACGCGGTCCTCGCCCAGCCGCCAGATCCAGCGCCGGCCGCTCAGACTGCGACCGACGCCGAGGACCGGCCCGACGGCCTGATCGATGAGGCTAGACCTTGCCGGGATTGTTGAAGTTGTGGTGCGCCTCGATGTAGCGGACGGTGCCGGACTTGCTGCGCATCACCATGGAGTGGGTGATCGCCAGGCCATGGCCGCGCAGCTTCACGCCACGCAACATGGCGCCGGACGTAACGCCCGTCGCGGCGAACATCACGTTGCCCTTCGCCATTTCCTCGCAGGTGAATTTGTGGCGGGGATCGATGATTCCCATGGTGCGGGCGCGTTCGATCTGCTCGTCGTTCTCGTACATCAGCCGGCCCTGCATCTGGCCGCCGCTACAGCGCAGCGCCGCGGCCGCCAGCACGCCCTCCGGCGCGCCGCCGGCGCCGATATAGATGTCCACGTCGGAATCCGGGACGATCGTGGCGATAATGCCGGCCACGTCGCCGTCGCTGATCAGCATGATGCGGGCGCCGAGCTCGCGGCAGTGGGCGATGATGTCCTTGTGCCGGTCGCGATCCAGGATGCACGCGGTCAGGTCGGACACCTCGCAGCCCTTGGCGAGCGCCAGGTTGCGGAGGTTCTCCTTCACCGGCGCGTCCAGATCGACCACGTGGGGCGGCAGCCCGCCGCCGACCGCGATCTTGTCCATGTAGATATCAGGCGCGTGCAGCAGGCTGCCGCGATCGGCCAGCGCGACGACGGCAAGCGCGTTGGGACCGCCCTTGGCGCACAGGTTGGTGCCTTCAAGCGGGTCGGTGGCGATGTCCATCTCGGGACCGCCGCGGCCGACCTTTTCGCCGATATACATCATCGGCGCTTCGTCCATTTCGCCTTCGCCGATCACCACGGTGCCGACAATCGGGATCTGGTCGAAAGCGCGGCGCATCGCCTCCACGGCGGCGCCATCGGCTTCGTTCTTCTTGCCGAGGCCCACCCAATGCGAGGCAGCGAGCGCAGCCGCTTCGGTGACCCGAACCAGGTCGAGGGCGAGGTTCCGGTCGGTATGGACCGGCTTGATCGGCGTGCTGGACGGCATTGTTCCCTCCGGGGATAGGTGATCTTGTTGTGCCCCATAGCATGGGGTCGATCGCCCGGCGAGGTTGTTGCCCCGCTGCCAGTATTGCCGGCAGCGCTTAGGCTTCCTCCGGTACCACCGTCAGATCCTGCCTGTCCGCCCGCCGCAGCACGGTCAGCGACTCGGGCGATCCGGCACGCTCACCGGTGAGCGCCCGGTGCAGGTCGTCCACGCCTGCCACCGGCGCGCCGGCAAACGCCACGACCACGTCGCCAGGCTGCATCCCGCCGCGCGACGCCGGCCCGTCCGGCTCCAGCTCGGCGACCAGCACACCGGTTGCGCTCGCCAAGCCATGGAAGCGCTGCACCCGCGTGTCCAGCTTCACGGTCTGACCGGACAGCCCCAGCCGCGACCGCCGCACCCGCCCGTCCTGCATCAGCCGCGTCGCGACCCACACCGCAGTGTCGATGCCGATCGCGAAGCAGATGCCCTGCGCCGGCGCGATCATCGCCGTGTTGATGCCAACGACACAGCCTGCGCCGGAGACCAGCGGACCGCCGGAATTGCCGGGGTTCAGCGGCGCATCGGTCTGGATCACGCTGTCGATGCTGCGCCCGCCCCGCGTGCGCAGGGTGCGGCCGAGCGCACTGACGATCCCCGCCGTCACCGTGCACTGGAAGCCGAGCGGGTTGCCGATCGCCACCACCATCTGGCCGACGCGCAACGTCGCGGATCGTCCGGGCTCGGCGTAGGCCAGCCCGTTCGCGGCCAGCCGCAGCACAGCGGTGTCGGTCACCGGATCGTCGCCGACCAGCGCCGCATCCACCACCTGTCCATCGGGCAAGGAGGCGCGCAGCCGCGCCGCGCCCGCCACCACATGGCTGTTGGTCAGCGCGTAGCCATCCGGCGTGAACACCACGCCGGAGCCTTGGCCGCGCGGCCTCCCGTCGGCGCGGAGGGCGGTGATGTGGACCACGGCCGGACCCACCCGCTCGAACGCGTGCACGACCTGGGCGGAATAGGGATCAAGACCCTCGGAAAGCCCCTCGGAAAACCCGGTATCGTCCAACGGCATGAACTTCGTCCTTTCGCGCCCCAAATGGGCAAGCCGGACGCGCTGTCGCACCCGGCCACCCGACCGGGGCCCTCACCCGCCATCCGACCGATGCCGCCCGCGCGGCGGGCCGTGCAGTGTCGGGGGATCGACAGACCGGAGATTGGACGATGACCGACACCCTGCTGCAGCAGCTTTCCGATGCCCTGGCCGATGCCGCCGCCGGGTCCGCCTCGCGCGTCGTGGCGATCCGCACCGGCCACCGCCACCGCAGCGGCATCCTGTGGCGGCCGGACGTGGTGGTAACCTCCGAGCAGGTCCTGCCGGGCCAGCCCGGCTTCACCGTGGTGCACGCGGGCACGCCGATCCCGGCCAGGCTGGCCGGCCGCGACACCGGCACCAATGTCGCGGTGCTGCGGCTTGAAAGCCCGGTGGCGGGGGGCGGCGATGCGTCTGCCGAGCCGGCCCCCCTGCCCCGCATTGGCGCTCTCGCGCTGGTGCTCGCCGCGAACGCGGAGGGCGCGGCGGCGGTGCAACTCGGCGTGGTGCACAGCACCGGGCCGGAATGGCACAGCATGGCGGGCGGCCGCATCGACGCGTTCCTGCGGCTGGACGCCCAGCTCGGTGGCGACGAGGGCGGTCCAGTGTTGGACGCCGCCGGGCGGCTGCTCGGCATGTCCACCACCGGCCCGCGCCGGCGCGCCCTGGTGATCCCCACCGCGACGATCGCCCGCGTGATCGACCCGCTGCTCGTCGAGGGCCGCATCGCGCGCGGTTGGCTGGGCGTCGGCCTGCAGCCGGTCACGGTGCCGGAGAGCCTGCGCGCCGCGGCCGAACGGGACAGCGGCATGATGGTGACAAGCCTGGCCCCGGGCGCCCCGGCCGAGCAGGCGGGCGTCCTGCCGGGCGACATCCTGCTGGACGTGGACGGCATCCACGCGCGGCGCGCCCGGGCGCTGGCCGCTGCGTTGGGACCGGAGCGGGTCGGCCAGGCGCTAACCCTGCGGCTGCTGCGAGCGGGAGCGGTGCATTCGCTGACGGCCATGGTGGCGGCACGTCCGGCGTGAAGCGGGTCACGCCACGGTCGGTGCTATCAGCTCGGGTCCAGCGGGGCCAGATTGGCCGTCCGATCCGCACCGGAAGCACCGCCGGGATCACCTCGCACCGGCGGGGCGCGCACGGCGGCCCGGGGGACCGCGGTGGCGGAACGGTGCCCCAACCAGCGAACGGCGGCCCGGCGTGAGCACCACAGCCGGGGCGCTCCGCGTCCGCCTGCATGCAGCCGATCCGGTGCGGCGTCGCGGTCTGGCCGCGATGCTGGAGGCGGCCGGCCACAGCGTGGTGGAAGACGCCCCCGACGTGGTCCTGTGCGACGTTACCCCCGGCGCGCCGCAGCCGAAGGAAGCCGAGGCGCCGGTGCTCGCCCTGGCCGACCAGGCGATCGATGCCGCAGGGGTCCTACCGCGCGGGGTGGACCCCGGCCTGCTGGACCCTGCGTTGCGCGCCGTCGCGGCTGGACTGCTGGTGCGCGTCCCCGGCGCCGCTCCGGCACCCGCCGGGTTCCGGGCCGCGGAGGACGCCCCGCCGCTAACCCCGCGCGAGGCCGAAGTGCTCGCCCTGGTCGGTCAGGGCATGAGCAACAAGGCGGTTGCCCGGCGGCTCGGCATTTCCCTGCACACGGTGAAATTCCACCTCGAAGCGCTGTTCGAGAAGCTCGGCGCCAGCAGCCGAGCCCAGGCCGTGGCGATTGGGCTTCGCGGGGGCGCGATCGAGCTCTGACGGGCGATCGGCGGGGGCCGGCCTGAGGCGGGAAAGCCACATTGTCGCCGCAATCCCCCACATTGTCGCCACAATCGCCGCGATTTTGCCATTTTCCCTTGAATGCAGGATGTCACCGAACTTACATATGCATCAGCAACAGCATGAGATTGGGACTCGAATGACCAATGAAACGGCTGTGTTTTTGACGTGTTTCGTGATCTTCGCGCCGCAGCTCTTCATGGTTTGGCGTATCTGGCGAAGCGACCAGTCAGTAAGCCTCGAAACGTCCGAACAGCCGCTGCTTATTCCGGTTCAGCAATTACCATCGGGCCGCCGCGTAACGGCCTAGCCCGGCTCGATCCGGATCAGCGTCGGTGGCTCCAGCACGGCATCCAGCGACGCGATCCGGTCCAGCGCCGCCCGCATCGCGCTTTCCTGCGTCTCGTGGGTCACCAGGACGACCGGCACCGACTCGCCGGGGCTGCGGCCGCGTTGCAGCATCGATTCCAGCGACACGCCGAGATCCCGTAGCACGGCGGTGACATCGGCAATCACGCCCGGCCGATCGACCACCATCAGCCGCAAATAGTAGCAGCCGATATGCGCGGCGATCGGCACCGACGGGGCATTCGACAGGCAGTCGAAGGCGGCGCCCCACACCGGCGTGGTGCGCTTGCGCGCCAGATCGACCAGGTCCGCCACCACCGCCGAAGCGGTGGGCCCGGCACCGGCCCCGCGGCCCTCCAGCATCACCCGGCCGACGTAGTCGCCCTCCGCGACCACGGCGTTGAACACGCCCTCCACCCGCGCAATCGGCGCCGCGCGGGGCACCATGCAGGGATGCACCCGTGCCGAGATGCCTCCCGGCTCCTGCCGCGCGATCCCGAGCAGCTTGATGACGTAGCCCAGCTCGCCGGCAAAGCCGATGTCGAGCGCCGAAACCCCGCGAATGCCCTCGACATGCACCGCGTCGAACGCAACCGGCCGGCCGAACGCCAGCGCCGCCAGGATCGCCAGCTTGTGCGCCGCATCGATGCCATCGATGTCGAAGGACGGATCGGTCTCCGCGTAGCCGAGCTTCTGCGCGTCGGCGAGCACGTCGGCGAACTCCCGCCCATGTTCGCGCATCTGGGTCAGGATGTAATTGCAGGTGCCGTTCAGGATGCCGGCAATGCGCAGGATGCGGTTGCCGGCCAGCCCTTCGCGCAGCGCCTTGATCACCGGGATGCCGCCGGCCACCGCCGCCTCGAACGCCAGCGCCACCCCGGCGCGCTCGGCGGAGGCGGCCAGCGCGGCGCCGTGCACCGCTAGCATCGCCTTGTTCGCCGTCACCACCGGCTTGCGCAGCTCGATCGCCGCCTCGACCAGCGTCCGCGCCGGGCCGTCGGCACCGCCGATCAGCTCCACCACCACGTCCACCGATGGATCGCTCGCCAGCCCGACCGGGTCGTCGTGCCAGGTCAGCCCGGTCAGCTTCACGCCGCGATCGCGCGACCGGTCGCGGGCGGAGACCGCCGTCACCACGATCGGCCGCCCGGCGCGCGCCGCCACCACCTCGGCGTTGTCGCGCAGCAGCTTCAGCACGCCGGCGCCGACCGTGCCCAGGCCGGCGACCCCGACCGAGAGCGGCCGGGTCATTGCGCCGCCGTGTTCAGCTCAGGCTCGGCCTCGTTCGATCCGGCCTGCAGGAAGGCGCGGACGTTGCGGACCGCTTGGCGCAGCCGCTGGGTGTTCTCGACCAGCGCGATACGCACGAAGCCTTCGCCGTACTCGCCAAAGCCGAGCCCGGGCGCCACCGCCACCTTGGCCCGCGCCATCAGCAGCTTGCTGAATTCGACGCTGCCGAGTGCCGCGTAGCGCGGCGGGATGGGCGCCCAGGCGAACATCGAGCCCTCGGGGCTCGGGATGTCCCAGCCGGCCTGCGCCAGGCCGGGGATCAGCACGTCCCGACGCTCCCGGTACAGGGTGCGAAGCTGCTCGACGCAGTCCTGCGGCCCGTTCAGCGCCGCGGCCGCCGCGACCTGGATCGGCGTGAAGGCACCGTAGTCGAGGTACGACTTCATGCGCGTCAGCGCGTTGATCAGCCGGGCGTTGCCGGCGGCGAACCCCATGCGCCAGCCAGGCATGGAATAGGTCTTCGACATGCTGGTGAACTCGACCGCGATGTCCTTGGCCCCCGGCACCTGCAGCAGCGACGGCGGCGGATTGTTGCCGAAATAGATCTCGGCGTACGCAAGATCGGACATGATCCAGATCTCGTTCCGCCGCGCGAAGGCAACGATCTCCTTGTAGAAATCGAGGTCGGCGAGATAGGCGGTCGGGTTGGACGGGAAGTTGACGATCACCGCCGTCGGTTTCGGCACCGAGTGCTTCACAGCACGATCCAGCGCCCGCAGCATGTCCTCGCCGGGCGCCGCGGGGATCGAGCGCACCGAGGCGCCGGCGATGATGAAGCCGAACTGGTGGATCGGGTACGACGGATTCGGCACCAGGATGGTGTCGCCGGGGCTGGTGATGGCGGAGGCGAGATTGGCCAGCCCCTCCTTCGAGCCGAGCGTGGCGATCACCTCGGTCTCCGGGTCCAGGCCCACGTCGAAGCGCTGGCGGTAATAGGCAGCCAGCGCACGGCGCAGCCCGGGGATGCCCTTGCTGACCGAGTAGCGATGGGTGCGCGGGTCGTGCACCGCCTCGACCAGCTTGGCGACGATGTGCGGCGGGGTGGCGCTGTCGGGATTGCCCATCCCGAGGTCGATGATGTCCTCCCCGGCCGCCCGCGCCTTCGCCTTGGCCTGGTTGACCTCGGCGAAGACGTAGGGCGGCAGGCGGCGGATGCGGTGGAATTCCCCGGTCGATTCGGTGGGCATAGCGTCTCTCTTGAAACAAAGATTCTATTGTATCAGGCGTGCGGTCGCGCCGCGACCAATCGCTTCGGCGTCCACCGAGATGGCGGCGGCCGGCACGCCGTCGGCGGCCAGCGCCGCCGCCACCGCTTTGGCGCGCGACAGTGCGAGCCCCAGCGCGGCGGACTGCGCTTCCGGCTCGACGGCGGTGGCGTCGCCATAGCCGGTGACGGCGATGTTGGCGCCGCCGCGATGCGCGGCCAGCAGTTTCAGCAGGTCGGCGGCGGATGGCGGCACGCTGGCCGAGGTGGCGGCGAAATCCACTGTTACCTGTTTGGAGGTGGCGTTGCCCTGCACCAGCACCGGAGTCGGCTTGGTCGTTGTGGGGACGCCGGGCAGATCGGGCGGCGGCGGCGGCGATTCCGGCATCGGCACGACGGCAGAGGCGGGTTCGGCCCGCACCGTGGGTACGGACGGAGCTTGCGCCTTCGGAGACTGGCCGGGCGCCGACGCGGCGTTGGGGGCTGGCACAGGCGAGGCAGCGCTGCCGGCGGGCGGCACTGCGACCGGCGCCGTAAGGGCGGCGTTTTGCACCGGGGCACGCGGCGCGGCCGACGGGGGAGCGGCCGACGGCGAAACGGCTGGGGGCGAAGCGGCGGGCGGCAGCGGCGGGGCGGTGGCGGCCTGCAGCGTGGCGCTGGCGGCCGGCTCGGCGCCCGACGGCGACGGAGGCGCGGGAGGGCTCGCCGTTCCGCGGCCGAACAGCGCCGGCGATGCGCTCGGGTTGGACGGATCGGCCAGCGGGGTGGTTTCCGCCAGATGCTGCGCATTCGCCCGATCCGCGACCAGCGATGCCGACAGAGCATCCAGCGCCGCGCGGTCCGGCGCGGCGGGCTTGGCCGGCACCGTCGCCAGATTTGGATACGGCGCATCATCCTTCGGCGGCGGCGGCCGTTGCTCGGCGATCTTGCCGCCTTCCAGGGAGTGCCACCAGTTCACCGGGTTCATTGACGAAGTGGACGAGCATCCGCCCAAAAGCATTGCAGCCATGATGGTTGGCCATGCAACCGCAGTGGCTTGAACCCGGCCGCGCCGCCCTCTAGGTTGCACGCTTCTGTGACCGAAAACCATAATTGTCGGATTCCGCTTCCCGATGCGGGCGCTTGTTTAGCCGCTGGCGGGACCGACGCAAAGGATGCCCGCATGGCCGACGTCGACAAGCCGGAGAATCCAGTGTTCAAGTTGCCTGATGCCGCCGTAATCGGCCGCTCGATGGCCGACATCGCCGAACGTTCCCAGCGCATCGTCGGCGACTGGCTGTCGCGCCAGGCCGAGAGCGGCCTCCCGCCGACCGACCCGCTCAACATCGGCAGCGCATTCCTCGAAATGACGCAGCGGATGATGACCAACCCGGCGCACGTGATGAAGGCGCAGATCGGGTTCTGGCAGGACTACATGACGCTGTGGCAAAACACCGCGCGTCGCCTGATGGGCCTGAAGCCGGACCCGGTGATCGATGCGTCCTCCGCCGACCGCCGCTTCAAGGACGAAGCCTGGAAGGAAAACGAGGTCTTCGACTTCATCAAGCAGACCTATCTGCTGTCCGCCCGCTACGTGCAGGATGTGGTAAAGCAGACCGACGGGCTGGACCCGAAGACCGCGCAGAAGGTGGATTTCTACGCCCGTCAGTTCTGCGACGCGATGAGCCCGTCCAACTTCCTGCTCACCAACCCAGAGGTGCTGCGCAAGACCGCGGAAACCGGCGGCGAGAACCTGCTGAAGGGCCTGTCCAACCTGCTCGCCGACCTGGAGCGGGGCAAGGGCAAGCTCAGCATCAAGATGACCGACATGGACGCCTTCCGCCTGGGCGACAACATCGGCATCTCGCCCGGAAAGGTGGTGTTCCAGAACGAGCTGATGGAGCTGATCCAGTACTCCCCCGCCACGGAGACGGTGCTGAAGCGGCCGCTGCTGATCGTGCCGCCCTGGATCAACAAGTTCTACATCCTCGACCTGCGTCCCAAGAACAGCTTCGTGCGCTGGGCGGTCGCCCAGGGCCACACCGTGTTCGTCATCTCCTGGATCAATCCGGACGAGCGGCTGTCGGAGAAGGGGTTCGAGGACTACATGCAGGAGGGCCTGCTCGCCGCGCTGGATGCGATCGAGGAGGCCACCGGCGAGCGCGACGTCAACGCGATCGGCTACTGTCTGGGGGGCACCCTGCTCGCCTCGACGCTCGCCTACTCCGCGGTGAAGGGCGACAACCGGATCAAGTCGGCGACCTTCTTCGTCACCATGATGGACTTCAAGGAAGCCGGCGAGCTGGGCGTGTTCATCGATGAGGAGCAGCTCAAGCTGATCGAGGACAAGATGGCCAAGCGCGGCTATCTGGACGGGTCCGAGATGGCGGGCACCTTCAACCTGCTGCGCGCCAACGACCTGATCTGGTCGTTCGTGGTCAACAACTACCTGTTGGGCAACGAGCCGTTCCCGTTCGATCTGCTGTACTGGAACAGCGATTCGACCCGGATGCCGGCGCGGATGCACAGCTTCTACCTGCGCAAGATGTACCAGGAGAACCTGCTGGTGCAGCCGGGCGGCATTACCCTGGACGGCGTGCCGATCGACCTGCGCAAGATCAAGACGCCGTCGTATTTCCTCTCCACGCGTGAGGACCATATCGCGCCGTGGACGTCCACCTATGCCGGCACGCAGCTTCTGTCCGGCAAGCGGCGCTTCGTGCTGGCGGCATCCGGCCACATCGCCGGCGTGGTGAACCCGCCGGAGGGCGGCAAGTACAGCCATTGGATCAACGAGGAGCTGCCTCCCGACCCCGAAGACTGGTTCCGCGGCGCGACCGAGGTCCCCGGCTCCTGGTGGCCGGATTGGCAGCGCTGGGTGACTGGGCTCGCCAAGGCCACGGTGCCCGCGCGCATTCCGGGCGAGGGCAAGCTGCCGGCGATCGACGATGCCCCGGGCAGCTACGTGCGGGTGCGGCTGGTCTGATCGGATCGTTGGATACGATCCATTCGTGGCGGCCGCTCGTGACGGGCACGAGCGCATCGCCGCGACCGGATGGGATCGCGCGCGGCGGCGGCAAGCCGCCGCGCGCGAGTCGGCTCAAGCCCCGGCCGGCCGCCGACGGGCGCGCGGCGACGCTGGATGCGACGTGGCCGCCTTTGTGCCGGCCGACCACATCGTTGCTGGCTGCACTTCGCCAGACCTGGCGGCCGGGCCGGGCGTCGGAGTAATCGCCCCTTGCCAATGACCGCTGGATGCGGGTAGGGCGGCGAAGCGAAGCGTTCTCCGCCACTGCCGCTCGCCGCACCGCAAGCGGCGGCGGACGCTACGCTTCTCTGCCCTACGCCGGCCCCGACCGGTTTAGCCCACCCCGCCGGCCGCTATCAGAATGAGCGGCTGCTTCTGCCGCCTGGGTCCATCTCGCCGGAGGCGTACTGCGTCGCGATATTGGCGGTGCGGAGGTAGGGCATGTCCGCCAGCTCCGCGAGCGTGCGCTCGGGTCCGAGGGTGAAGGCGGACGTGGTCAGGATGGCAAGCGCCGCCGGCACATCGTTCAGCGTCAGCGCGTCGGCGGCCTGCATCATCCGGTCCACCACGAACTGCGACGGCGCATCCGGCGCAATACCGAGCGCGGCCCGGGTTTCCGCCCTTGCTTCCAGCATCTGTCGCTTCGTGATGAGCGAGACCGCGACCCAGCGCGGGCTGACCGACAGGTTGCCGGCCAGGTAGTCCAGGGCGGCGACCGCCCTGGCGGCATCGGCCGGGTCGTTGCGCGTGCGCGCGGCTGATGCGAACGCCCACTCCGCCTGGTCGATGGCCAGCACGTCGTCGCCCAACATGCCGGCTGGACCGACCAGCCGCGCGGCGTCCGGCCGCGGGGTCGGGGCGCAGGCGGCGGTTAGCACGGCGACGAGCAAAGCGGCGGGTCGAACGTTCATGGCAGGTCATGTGGCGTTCACAACCGCCGCCGGCAACGCGCCGGTTTCCGGCACGCCGCGACCTTAGCCTGTCACTTCTTCGGGTCGTCGTCGAACAGGATGCGGTTGGCCGCGCCGTCCATGTCGTCGTACTGGCCGGAGCGCAACGACCACAGGAACAGCGCCAGGCCCCCGGCACCCAGGCCCAGGCTCAGCAGCAGCAAATAAAGGATGGACGTCATCCGCGTGCCCTCGCCCGTAGCCGGAAGCTGTTGGCCATCACCAGCAGCGAAGAACTCGACATGGCGGCGGCGGCCAGCCACGGCGTGACCAGGCCGGCCACCGCCAGCGGCACCATCAGCACGTTGTAGCCGATCGACAGGCACAGGTTCTGCCGCATCACCGACCGCGCCCGCCGCGCGGTTTCGAGCAGCGCCGTGACCGGGCCGAGCCGGCTGCCTTGGAACACCACGTCGGCGACGGTCTGGCTGACATCCGCCGCGGAGGTCGGTGAGGCCGAGACGCTCGCCGCGGCCAGCGATGGCGCGTCGTTCAGCCCGTCGCCCACCATCAGCACCTTGCGGCCCTCCGCCACCAGCGCCTCGACCGCCGCGACCTTCTCCACCGGAGAGCGCGCCGCTTGCCAGTCGGCGATGCCCACCGCCGCGGCAACGCGCGCCACGGACTCGGCCCGGTCGCCGGACACCAGCCGCACCGCCAGCCGCATGGCGGCCAGCCGCGCCACCACCGCCGCCGCGTCGGCGCGCGGCGATTCATCGAACGCGAACCGCACCGCGGGAACACCCGGCCGCGCCAGCCACAGCTCCGGCGTGGCGGCAGCCGGAGCGCCGGGATCGCCGCAGAAGGCGCGGCTGCCGAGTCGGATTTCCCCCAACTCGGTCGCAAGCGACAGCCCCTCGCCGGGATGTTCGACCACGTCCTCCGCGGCCGGCACCGGCCCCGCCGCGGAGCACAGCGAGCGCGCCAGCGGGTGCCGGCTGCTGGCGGCCAGCGACGCGGCCACCCGTAACGCCGCCGCATCCGGGGCGCCCTGCAACCCAAGCACCGGCTCGGTCAGCGTACCGGTCTTGTCGAACACAACGGTGTCCACTTCGGCCAGCCGCTCCAGCGCGGTGGCGGATTTCAGCAAAATGCCGGACTGGAACAGCCGCGATGTGGCGATCACCTGCACCGCCGGCACGGCCAGCGCCAGCGCGCAGGGGCAGGTGATGATCAGCACCGATGCCGCGGTCAGCAGCGAGGCCTCCAGCGACGCCCCCCAGGCGACATACCAAAACAGGAACGTCGCCAGCGCGCAGACATGCACCGCCGGCGCATAGCGGCGGGCCACCCGGTCGGCGAGCACGACAAACCGGCCGCGGCGGGCTTCGGCGACCTCGATCAGCCGCACGCACTCGGCCAGCAGCGTGGCGTTGCCGGTGGCCACCGCGCGGACCGTCAACGGCGCACCCAGGTTCAGCGTACCGGCGAACACCTGCGTGCCGGGCGCGGCCGGCATCGGCAGGCTCTCGCCGGTGACCAGGCTGGCGTCCAGCGACGACACACCGCGCTCGACCGTGCCATCGACCCCGATCCGCTCGCCCAGCCCAACCAGGATCACATCGCCCGGCGCCACCGCCTGCTGGCCGCGGCGGACGGTGCTGCCATCGGGCTGCAGCACCGCGACATCGGTGGCGTTCAGCGTCAGCAACTGCTCGGCGGTGGCCCGCGCCTGGCCGCGCGCGCGGTGGTCCAGCACGCGGCCGATCAGCAGGAAGAACAGCAGCGCGACGGCCGAGTCGAAATAGGTGTGCGCGCCGCCGGCGATCGTCTCCGCCAGGCTCATGCCGGTGACCAGCACCACGCCGATGCTGATCGGCACGTCCATGTTGGTGCGCCCCTGGCGCAGTGCGGCCAAGGCGGAGGCGAAGAACGGCCAACCGGCGTAGACGATCGCTGGCATGGCGATCAGCGCGGAGACCCAATGCAGCAGGTCGCGCGTCGCCGGCCCCATGCCGCCGGACCAGATGCCGATCGACAGGAACATCACGTTGCCCGCGGCGAAGCCGGCCACCGCGAGCCCGCGCAGCAGCCGCCGCCCGGTCGCATCCTGCGCCGCGGTCAGCGCGCCAACGGTGAACGGCACCAGCCGGTAGCCAAGACGTTCGATCCCCGCGACCAGCGCCTCGGCGTCCGCGGCGGCGCCGCGCCAGACCAGCCTGAGCCGCCGCGTGGTCATGTTGACCCGGCCCTGCGCCACCGCCGGCTCGCGGGCGAGCACCGATTCGATCAGCCAGACGCAGGCGCCGCATTGCAGCCCGTCGATCGCCAGCGACAGCTCATGCAGCCCATCGGGACGGGTGGTGACGCTGCGGGCGAGGTCCCAGCGCTCGGCCGGTTCGGGACGCGGGGCGCGCAGCGCGGCATCCAGCACCCGCTGTTCGTAGTATTGCCCCAGGCCAAGCCCTTGGATGGTTTCGTAGGCAGCGGCGCAACCCGGACAGCAGAATCGCCGCCCGGACGCTGCAGGCAGGCCGCAGTGGATGCAGGTGGCGTCAGCCGCGGCCGCTACGCCGGTGGTGGAGGAGAAACCGCCCGCGGCGGTAACGCTCACCGCGTGACCACGCGGCGCGTGGCCCCAAAAGAGTCGCCGTTGGCATGGGCGATGATCGTCAGATCCCACTGGCCGGCATCGAGCAGCGCCGTCTCAGCGACGTAGCGCCCCTGCCCTGCCTCATGGAATGGCAGTGCGGTGGTTTGCGGCGGGCCGACCGGCCGCTGCGCCCGGGCCTCGACCGTTGCGCCCGCGATCGGCAAGCCGCCGGCATCGACCAGCCGCACCACCGGACGGCGCGACTCGTCGGTCCCCACCGCCAGCGTCCAGCCAAGCGCGGCCTGCTTCTCCGCCGCCGCCAGGACCTGCGCGTAGCTGTTGCTCATGGCGAAGCCGTCATTCTCGGTCTGGCCGGGGAAGGTTTTCAGCGCCGAGAAGACCAGCCCGCCATTCACCGCGAACACGAACGCCATGGCGCCGGCCAAAGCCCAGGGAAACCAACGCCAGCCAGACCGTGTCGGCGTCGGCGCGTGATCGGGTTGCCGCGGCGGAATGGCGTCAATGAAGCTCATTTGAGATTGGCTCCTCGCGTAATGCCTCGCGTCAGTCCTTGCCGCCGCTATAGGTCGGCGGCCCCATGAACACGGACCGGTACGCCGTCTGCTCGCCCGAACTTGTGTTCCGTAGGGTGAAATCAACCGGCTGCGAGCCATTTGCCAGTTTGATCGGGCGCCCCGTTACCAGCACACGGAACGTGCCCTCCGAATCCGCCGCCACCGGCAGGGACAGATCCTCGCCCGGCGCGGTACTGGCTTCGGCCACCGCCATGGTCTCGCCCGGCAGGCCGGTCACGCGAAGCTGGAAGGTGGCGAGCTCCGGCGTCTTGTTCAGCACCTTCACCGTGTAGCCGTTGCGAAGGCTGCCATCGGCCAGCGGCACGAACAGCGGCGCGCGGTCGCGCAACACCGACAGCCCGATCTTCGCGCGCGTGGCGAGCGCCGTGCCCATCGCGATCATCGCGGCCACCAGCACGCAGGCATAGATCACGGTACGGGCGCGCAGCAGGCGCAGCTTCTCGTGCTTGCCCTGCGCTTTCGCCGCCTGGTCGGCCAGCGTGCCCCAGGTGATCAGCCAGGTCGGCCGGTGCAGCTTCTCCATGACGTGGTTGCAGGCGTCGATGCACAGGCCGCAGTTGATGCATTCGAGCTGGATGCCGTCGCGGATGTCGATGCCGGTGGGGCAAACGGTCACGCAGGCGTCGCAATCGACGCAGTCGCCGGTCTTTGGCGCGTCCTCGCCGCCCTGGACGCGCTTGCCACTGGTGCGCGGTTCGCCACGCCAGCCCTGATAGGTGACCGTGAAGGTCTGCTCATCCAGCATCGCCGCCTGGAAGCGCGGCCATGGGCACATGTAGGTGCACACCTGCTCGCGCGCCCAGCCGGCCAGCGTGTAGGTGGTGAAGGTGAAAATGCCGGTGAACAGATAGACCGCGCCGGCGGCATTGCCCCGCCAGAAATCCACCGTCACTGTCGGTGCGTCGACGTAGTACATGATCCACGCGCCGCCGGTCCAGAACGCGATGCCAACCCAGACCGCGTGCTTTGCGACCTTCCGCCAAACCGTGCTGAACGCCAGCGGCGACGCGTCGCGCTTCATGCGCTGGTTGCGGTCGCCTTCGATCCGCCGCTCGATCCACATGAACAGATCGGTCCACACCGTCTGCGGACAGGCGTAGCCGCACCACACGCGGCCAACCAGGCTGGTCACCAGGAACAATGTGACCGCGGCCATGATCAGCAGCCCGGTCAGGTAGACGATGTCCTGCGGCCAGAGTTCCAGGTCGAAAAAGTAGAAGCGCCGGTGCGGAAAATCGAGCAGCACCGCCTGGTTGGGCACGCCCTCGCCGCGGTCCCAACGCAGCCAGGGCAGGAGGTAGTAGACGCTCAGGCAGAACACCAGAATGGCCCACTTGAAGCGGCGGATCGGACCTTGCACCGCCTTCGCGTAGACCCGCACCCGGCTGGCGTACAGATTGCCGCCGACCTGCTCCATCTTGAGCTGAAGCTGGCGATCCGCCTTGCTGATGCGGGACATCTTTACGCTTGTCCTCCTTGCCTCACTCGGGAAGCCCCTGAATGACCTGCAGTTCCGGGGAGCGCGGTTATTCGCCCCCGCCAAGCGCGTGGACGTACAGCGCAACCGCCTTGATCTGCCCCGTATTCAGCCGCGCGTTCCAGTTCGGCATGACGCCCATGCGCGGGTCGGTGACCTGCGCCACCACGGTCTCGCGCGCATCGCCATACAGATGAACCCGCGAAGCCAGCCGCGGCGCGCCGATCGTGCGGTTGCCCTGACCCTCCGCGCCGTGACAGACGGCGCAGTTGGCGGCGAAGATCGCCTTGCCGGCGGACACGTCCTTGCCGTCCTCACCCTTGCCGTACAGCGTCATCACGTAGTCGGCGACCTGCTGGATCTGCTCCGGCTTCAGGATGCCGAATGCGCCGAACCGCAGCATCTGGCTGCTGCGGGCCTTGGGATCGCCGCTGCGAATGCCATAGGTGATGGTCTGTTGCAGCACCGGCAAGGTGCCGCCCCAAATCCACGCGCCGGCGGCCAGCGCCGGGAAGCCAGGCTGCCCGCCACCGCCCGCGCCGTGGCAGGGCTGGCAGTTGTCGGCGAAGATGATGCGCCCCGCGGCCATCGCCACCGCCATGAGCTGCGGGTCCTTGCGGATATCCTCGAACGAGGCGGTTGCGATCTGGTTCATCGCCTCGGCCCGCTGCGCCTGCACCTCCGCCACCGCCCGATCGACCGCGGTGCGCTGCGAGTAGCCGAGCAGCCCGTGGAAGTAGCCGGTGACGCCAGGGAAGGACGGGTACAGCAGGCATTGGATCGCCGCGATCACGACGCAGGCGGCGAACACGATAACCCACCAGTTCGGCAGCGGCGTATTCAGTTCCTTGACGCCGTCCCAGTCGTGGCCGGTCGTGTCGCGGCCGGAGACGATGTCTTTCTCGATCTTTGTCGGCACAGCTTCGTCTCCTCAGCGATCGTCTTCGAGCGGGATCAGCGCGTTCCGCTCGATCCGGGACTTGCGTCCGGGCCAGTAGGTCGTGACCACGATCAGGATGAAAACGCCGCCGACCACGACGATCGAGTGCTGCATCATCCACACCATGACATCCATGACGCCCATGGGTCGACCCCCGCTACTGCTGCAGCTTCTCGGTGCTGGTGTCGGCGAAATCGACCATCGTGCCGAGCACCTGCAGATAGGCCACCAGTGCGTCCATCTCGGTCGGACCGCTCGGGGCGCCGGGCACGGTATTGGCCTTGGGATAGCGCGCCACCAGCGTCGCCGCGCTGGCCCTCGGGTTGGCCTGCGCCAGCAGGTCGGCCTTGGCGTTGGCGAGATCGTCGTCGGTGTACGGCACACCGATGATCCGGTTGACGCGCATGCGTGCCTCGATGTCGTCGGTGCGCAGCGGCGTTTGCGCCAGGAAGGCGTAGCGCGGCATCAGCGATTCCGGGACCAGCGACTGCGGATACGTCAGGTGCGCGTAGTGCCAGGCGTTGGAGTATTTGCCGCCGACCCGCGCCAGGTCCGGACCGATGCGCTTGGAGCCCCACTGGAACGGGTGGTCATACATGCTCTCGGCCGCCAGCGAGTAGTGGCCGTAGCGCTCCACCTCGTCGCGCAGCGCACGGATCTGCTGGCTGTGGCAGAGGTAGCAGCCTTCCCGCACGTAGATGTCGCGGCCGCGCAACTCCAGCGGCGAGTAGGGGCGCACGCCCTTCACGTGTTCCACCGTGCTCTCGATGGTGAACAGCGGCACGGCCTCGACAATGCCCCCGACCGCCACGGTCAGGATGGTCAGAATCACCAGCAGGAAGGTGTTCTTCTCGATGTTTTCTTGACGGAACCACATGACGGCTTACTCCCCCGCCAGGGCAACGCCGGCCGGCAGGATCGCGGGCCGCGCGGTCTCCGGGCTGCGCACGGTGCGAACCAGATTGTAGACCATGATCAGCCCGCCGGTCAGGAACAACACCCCGCCGAGCATGCGGATCACGTAGTAGGGGTGCACGGCGACCACGGATTCCGCGAACGAGTACTGCAGGAACCCGAACTTGTCGTAGGCGCGCCACATCAGCCCTTGCATGATGCCGGCGACCCACATCGACGAGATGTAGCAGACGATGCCAAGCGTCGCGATCCAGTAGTGCCACGCCGCCAGCTTGACCGAGTACAGCCCGGTCCGCTTCCACAGCACCGGCACGAGATAGTAGATCGCGCCGAAGGTGATGAACGCCACCCAGCCAAGCGCGCCGGAATGTACGTGGCCGACCGTCCAATCGGTGTAGTGGCTGAGCGCGTTCACATCGCGGATCGCCATCACCGGGCCTTCGAAGGTGGACATGCCGTAGAAGCCCACGGCGGTCACCGAGAAGCGCAGGCCCGGATCGGTGCGCAGCTTGTCCCAGGCGCCCGACAGCGTCATCAGGCCGTTGATCATGCCGCCCCAGGACGGCATCCACAGCATGATCGAGAACGCCATGCCGAGCGTCTGCGTCCAGTCCGGCAGCGCGGTCCAGTGCAGGTGATGCGGGCCGGCCCAGATGTACAGGAAGATCAGCGACCAGAAATGTACCACCGACAGGCGGTAGGAGTAGACCGGCCGGTTCGCCGCCTTCGGGATGAAGTAGTACATCATCCCGAGGAAGCCGGCGGTCAGGAAGAAGCCCACCGCGTTGTGGCCGTACCACCATTGGATCAGCGCGTTCTGCACGCCGCCGGCGACCGGATAGCTCTTGGCGCCGAACACCGAGACCGGGATCGCGATGTTATTGCCGATATGCAGGATCGCGACGGTCAGGATGAACGCAATGTAGAACCAGTTGGCGACGTAGATGTGCGGTTCCTGGCGCTTCACCACGGTGCCGATGAACACCACCGCGTAACAGACCCAGACGACGGTCAGCCAGAGGTCGATGTGCCATTCCGGCTCGGCGTATTCCTGGCTTTGGGAGAAGCCCATCACGTAGGACAGCGCCGCCATCACGATGAAAAACTGGTAGCCCCAGAACACGAAGTTCGCGAGCGCGTCGCCGCCGAACAGCCTGGCGCGACAGGTGCGCTGGACCACGTAGAACGAGGTGCCGAGCAGCGCCGATCCGCCGAAGGCGAAGATCGCCGCCGAGGTGTGCACCGGGCGCAGCCGGCCGAAATTGATGAAAGACAACCCGAGATTGAACTGCGGCCAGGCGAGTTCAGTCGCGATATACACGCCGAGCGTGAATGCAACGATGCCCCAGAACATCGTGGCGATGACGCATTTCTTGACGATCGCCTCGTTGTAGACGACCTCGCGGTAGCCTGTGCCGTGCAGCGCTGCGGCCTCAGCCATGACGCAAGCCCTCCGTGGCCTTCCTGACCGCCTTCCGGTGGCCGAGGCGGCCCCGGACCAGGCCGATGATGAACACGAACGCGAAGCCGAACAGCGACACGCCGAAGACGAACATCTCGTCGTCCACGGCGTTGAATGTCTCGATCAGCCCGATCGCCGCGAATAGCAGCATCATGATGCCGACAATGATCTCGCTGGTCAGCGAAGCGCCGCTGATGGCCGCCGGCGTGGGGGGAGACGCCTGCGGTGGCGGCTTGCGCTCGACGTCGTCCGCACTGTCACTCGCCTGTATGCCCATCTGGGAACCCCGGATTTCTGCACGCGGGCGCGTCGATGCTGCGCCGCACCCAAACGAAGGCATAGCGGCGGCCCCGGACCGCGCATTGATGCAAATCAAGTAATTTGGCCCGACTCGGCGTAAATCTTCCTACGTGATCGACAGCTTCCAAATGCTTGCCGGCTGGTGCGGTCCCGCGGTGGTGCCGCTGGGCGGCGGGCTGGTGGCCGGACTGTTCCTGGCGGGGGCCGCGGGCAGCGTGATGCATTGCGCGCCGATGTGCGGCGGGTTCGTGCTCGGGCAGGTCGCCGACCGGATGGCGCGGCTGCCGGCTGCGCGCCTGTGCGAGCGGCAGCGGATCGGCGCCGGGTTGCTGCTGCCCTATCATTGCGGGCGGCTGACAACCTATGCGGCGCTTGGTGCCCTGGTGGGGCTGGCGGGTGCGGGGATCGCACAACTGCCGGCGGTCGGTTTCCTGTCGGCGGGGCTGCTGCTGCTGGCGGCGGTGCTGTTCGCCTGCCACGCGCTGCGCCGCCTGGTGCCGGCGCTGCGGCACGTGCTGCCGGCGGCCGATCGCGCGCCGGCCGGGTGGGTGCGGCTGGTCGGGCGGCTGACCGGCCGGCTCGATCGCACCGGCTGGGAGGGCGGCTATCTGCTCGGCGTGGCGCTGGGATTCCTGCCCTGCGGCTTCCTGTATGCGGCGCTGGCAGCCGCGGCGGCCAGCGCGTCGGCGCCGGGCGGCGCGGTGGCGATGCTGGCGTTCGGGCTCGGCACCGTGCCGGCGCTCGTGGTGGTCGGGATCGCCGGCCAGACCGCCGGGCAGCGCTGGCAGCGCGGCATGACGGTGATCGCGCCGTTGGTGATGCTGGCCAACGCCGCGCTGCTGCTGCTGCTGGCGTCACAACGCCTGCTGGCCTGACGGCTACTCCGCCTTGGCGGGCAGGAAGTCGAACGGCCGCGCCGGCTCGAAGCTGCCGGCCACATCGCCGGAATAGACCTTGCCGCCGGCCACGGTCAGCTTCTTGATTGAGCTGCCTTCGCGGAAATCGATCTCGGACAGGGGCACCCAGAACGTGTCCGGGCTGGTGGCCGAGTCGAAGAAATACACCTTGTTCTTCTGGTCCGCGACGGTACGCCAGATCGTCGATGAGATGTTCGGCTGCCCCGGCGTGGTGATGCCCAGCGGCACACTCACGCTGCGAATCACACCCATCACGCTGGCCACGGCCTGGTTGGCGTAGGAACCCTGCGGCACGCCCTTGATGTAGTGCGAGTCGGCCGCTTTCGGGATTGCGTCGATCAGGAACGAGGCACGGGCGAAGCGGTCGGCGGCGCGATTGGTGCCGGGCAGGAAGGTCAGCCCGCCGATGCCTTCCCAATACGCGTTCAGCGCGAGCTGGTCGGCGAACATCGGCGAGTTGGTCATCACCTGGAAGCGCTTGCTGTGGTGGATGACGAGCTTGCCGCCGATATACTCGAAGATCGCCGAGTCCCCGGTCGGGTCCGAAATCGACAAGTGAAGCTGCGCCGGGTCGCCATTCGGCAGCGTTGGCGCGATCACCCAGAACGGCTCCGGGCCCAATGCGTCCACCGCTTCCGCGACGGTCGCGAATCGGTCCAGCACGTATTGCGCCCACGCGGCGATGCTGATCCGCGGCTTGTTGCCTTCGGGTTTGCCGTAGTCGGATTCAGCCAGATACAGCAGGTTCGCCACCAGCCCGGCCTCGTTCATGCCGTCCGCGGTTCCCGCTTCGTAGCTGGAGACGACCACGCTGCCGTATCTGGAAACCCAGGTCAGCGAGCGGGGTCCGGCCGCGCCCTCGCGCTTGATGCCGCGCGGGAACGCCCAGAGATTGGACGCCATGTCCTCGGACCAGTCCATCGACCGGCCGGTGATGACGGTGCCGTCCGTGCCCAGGTAGACGGCTCGCGTGCACGCCTGGACAGGTGGCATCACGACCACGCCGACGGCGCAGGCCACCACCGCGGATTGAAAGGCACGCTTGAGCGCTTTGTCTGCCATCGTTCATCCCCTTCGGTCTGTACGAGCCAACAAATCCGAGCCAAGCCGCCCGCATGAGCGGGCAGGCCCGACGGCTAGCGCTTTGCTCGCGCCACGATCTGCGACGGATTGACGAAGCGCAGCGCGATCAGCAGCCACACCAGCGTCGTCACCATATACACCACGGCCATGGCGTCGATTGACTGCCCCGGCCGCACGCCGGCGGCGAACACCGCGTAGTATAGCGCCACCACCAGCGTCTGGCTGGTCGGCCCCGCCGTCAGGAACGTCAGCTCGAACATCGCGATTGTCCGCACCAGCACCAGCAGCAGCGCCGCCAGAATGCCGGGCGTCAGCAGCGGCACCAGCACGCGGGTGAACAGCCCCGTGGTGCGAGCACCGAACACCCGGGCTGCGTGCTCGACGCGTGGGTCGATCTGTTCGACGAAGGGAATCATGATCAGCACGACGAACGGCACCGTCGGCACCAGATTGGCGAGGATCACGCCCCAGATCGTGCCCGCCAGTCCTGCCTGGTACAGCACCGTCGCCAGCGGGATGCCGTAGGTGATCGGCGGCACCAGCAGCGGCAGCAGGAACAGCAGCATCACCGCCTGCTTGCCGGGAAAATTCCGCCGCGCCATCGCATAGGCGGCCGGAACGCCGATCAGCCCCGACAGCACCACCACCGCGCCGACCACCTCCACCGTCACCCAAAGGATTGCGGGCAGTTGGAACTCGTCCCAGGCGAGCGTGTACCAGCGCGTCGTCCAGCCCGACGGCAGCCAGCTGTTGAACCAGCGTGTGCCGAAGCTGTTCACCACCACGCTGCCGATCATCGCCAGCAGGTTCACCACGAAGAACGCCACTGCCGTCCAGATGACGGCGGACCAGACAAGCTCGCCCGGGTGGCGACGCATTAGCCTTTGCCGGTGCTGGCGGGGCCGCGGAACACCAGGCTGCGCGCGCCCAGCAGTGCGGCCACGATCACCACCTGCACCGCCGCCATGATCATCGCGATCGCGGAGGCCATCGGGTAGTCGTATTGCTCGAACGCGGCCTGATACGCGGCGATCGAGATGACTCGCGTTGGCCCGGCCGGCGCGCCGAGCAGGATCGCCGACGGGAACACCGAGAACGCCTGCACGAAGGCCAGCGCCAGCGTCACCGCCAGTCCCGGGGCCAGCAGCGGCAGCAGAATCCGAAAGAACCGTCCGCGTGCCCGGGTGCCGAGCACCGCGCCGGCCTGCTCCAGCGACGGGTCGATCCCGGTCACGTAGGACAGGGTCAGCAGGAAGGTGAACGGAAAGCCGGTGATGAACAGCGATAGCATCACCCCCCAGTAGTTGTGGATCAGCCGGACCGGGGCAGTCGTCAGGCCGAATTCCATCAGCGCCCGGTTCAACCAGCCGCGCGGCCCGAGATAGGTCAGCAGCCCCTCGGCGACCAGCACCGTTCCCAGCGTGATCGGCACCACCAGGATCGTCGTCAGCAGCCGCTGTCGATGCAACAACCGCACGCGCAGCGCCACCGGCACCGACAGAACGACGTTGAGCAGCGTCACCGGCACCGCGAGCAGCAGCGTGGTGCCGATCGTGTCGTAAAGGAACGGGTCGGAGAAGAACCTGGCGTAGTTCGCCATCCAGCCACCCTGCTTCGGCGCGAAGGACAGGAACAGCCCATACAGGAACGGGTAGAAGAACAGCGCCAGGACGCACAGCACGCCGGGCAGCACCAGCAGCGTAACGCCATCGAGGCCGCGCTCGCGCAGCCGCCAGCGCAGCGTCTTGTCGAGCGCCGCACTCATGCCGGGTAAACCAGCACGCGCTCGGGCGCGACGGCGAGCCGCACCGACTCGCCGGGACGCAGTCGCACTTGCGAGCGGCAGAACAGGTCTTCCCCACCGGCACCGCGCAGCACGGCGTAGAAGTCGCGGCCATGGTATTCGGCCAGTTCCACCGTCGCGGCGATCGGACCGCCCGGGGTCGGCACCAGATCCTCGGGACGGATCGCAACCACCACGGTGCCATTCACGGGACCCTGCGGCGTGCCCAACACCTGTGCGCCGCCGACCGTCACCGCCAAGCCGTTGTCCACACGGTCGGCAAGCGAGCGAAGCAGGTTGCGATAGCCCATGAATTCGGCGACGGCGGGACTGGCCGGTCGTGTATACAGATCCTCCGGCGTGCCGAGTTGCTGCGTCTGGCCGTCGATCAGCACCAGGATGCGGTCGGCGAGCGACAGCGCTTCCTCCTGGTCGTGTGTCACATAGATCGTCGAGCAGCCCAGCATGCTATGAATGCGCCGGACTTCGGCGCGCATCTCCAGCCGCAGCTTGGCGTCGAGGTTGGACAGCGGCTCGTCCATCAACACCAGCGGCGGCTCCACGACGATCGCGCGCGCGATCGCCACGCGCTGCTGCTGCCCGCCGGAGAGTTGCCCCGGCAGCTTCTCGGCCTGCGCGTCCAGCCGCACCACCGACAGGGCCTCGGTCACACGGCGCGCGATCTCGTCTTTCGGCCGGCGCTGCGACACCAGGCCGAACGCGACGTTCTTGCGCACCGACAAATGCGGGAACAGCGCGTAGTTCTGGAACACCATGCCGAAGCCGCGCTGCTCCGGGCCAAGCTGATCGACCCGCTGCCCGTCGAGCCAGATCGCGCCATCGGTAAGCTGCATCAGGCCGGCGATGCAGGCGAGCGCAGTGGATTTGCCGCAACCCGAAGGACCCAGCAGCGCGACGAACTCGCCGCGCCGCACAGTCAGCGAGACATCGCGCAACGCGTGCAGGTGGCCGAAGTCGCGACTGATCCGGTCCAGCCGCAGCTCGCGAAAGTCGCGCGAGGCGATGGTCATGGCGACCCGCCTACTTGCCGACGTTGGCGCCGATCTGCTGGTCCCAGCGCGCGAAGGCGGCCACCATGCGGTCGGCCGGCAGCGGCACGCTCATCGGCGTCTCCGCCAGCAGCGTGGCGTAGATCGGACGGCCGTACTCCTTGATGGCCGCCTGGCTATCCGCCGGCGCCATCAACAGCGGCACGTTCTTCACCGAAGGACCGGGATAAAAGTAGCCCTTGTCCCAGGAGTAGGCCTGCGCCTTTGGCGTCAGCATAAAGCTGATCAGGTCCAGCAAAACGGCCATGCGGTCGGGCGCCAGGCCCTTGGGGATGCACATGTATTGCGCGTCGGTGATGAAGTGGAAGCCCTTCAGCGTTGCGATCTGCGCTTCCTTCGGCACCACGCCGATGGCGCGCGGATTGATGTCCCAGCCGCAGTGCGAGGCAACCATGTCGCGTGAGCCCTCGGCCAGCTCTTTCATCGTGGCGGTCGTGCCGGTGGGATAATACTCGATCGACGTGCCCAGCTCGCGCAGATAGGACCAGGTCTTGTCCCAGCCCTTGTCGGGGTCCATCGGGTCGGTGTCGCCCAGGATATACGGCAGTCCCATCAGGAGAGCGCGGCCCGGACCGGAATTGGCCGGCCGCGCATACAGGAAACGCTGCGGGTTCGCGCGCGTCCAGGCGAGCAGGTCTTCGGCGGTGGCAGGCGGAGTCTTCACCGCGTCGGGCATATATTCCAGCAGCGGGCCGCCGGGACAGTAGTTTATGCAAACACCCTGGTCCCGCGCCAGCGCCTGCATCTTCAGCGCACCGGGGTCGAGGATCTGCGCCAGATCGGGCAGCGCGGCGGCGTGGGCGGGGAACAGTTTCACCCACAGGCCTTGGGCGATGCCGGCCGCAAGCGCGTCGGTGCCGGTGAGGACCACGTCGATATCAACCGATCCCGCCGCCTGCTGCGCCTTGATCTTGCCCGGCAGTTCGGGCGCCGGCGCCTGGGAGTAGGATATGGATGACACGAGTTGGGGCTTCATCCTGGCGTACTCGTCGAACGCCTGTCGGGTGAGCTGCAGGTTGCCGGCCACATCGATGATGTTCAGCGACACCGGTCCCGCCGCGGCGAGACGGGTGGCGCGGCCGCCCAGGGCGGCAAGCCCCGCCATGCCGCGCAAGACCACGCGCCGGGTCGCGATGAACGTTGTCACCTGAGCCGCTCCTTCCCTGGTCCGTCCGCGCTCTGTCGTCGCCTTGGCAGGCGACGCTACGATGATTGCTGCAGGCGGACAATCCGGGCGGCTGTCACTCAGGTGCGGGTGGGCGGCTCCTTCGGCGGATCGTCAAAGCAATGCTCCGGACCGGGGAATGTCCGTGCACGGACATCGTGGGCGTAGGCTTGCACGGCTTGCGACACCGTCGCGCCGAGCTCCGCATAGCGCTTCACGAAGCGCGGCGTGAAATCGGTGAACAGGCCGACCATGTCGTCCACCACCAGGACCTGCCCATCGCAGTCGGGCGAGGCGCCGATGCCGATGGTCGGGATCGGCACCGACTGCGTGATCGCGGCGGCCAGTGACCGATACGTGCCTTCAATCACCATCGCGAACGCGCCGGACGCGGCCACCGCCTTGGCGTCAGCCGTGATGCGCGCCGCTTCTTCCGCCGTACGCCCCTGGGCACGGAAGCCCGACGCGTTCACCGCCTGCGGCATCAGCCCGATATGGCCGCACACGGGAATGCCGCGCTCGGTCAGGAAGCGGATCGTCTCCGCCATCTCGACGCCGCCTTCCAGCTTCACGGCGGCGCAGCCCGTCTCCGCCAGGATGCGCGCGGCGTTGCGGAAGGCGAGCTGCGGCGATTCCTGATAGCTGCCGAACGGCATATCGACCATGACGCAGGCGTGCTTGCTGCCGCGCATCACCGCCGCGCCATGCGCGATCATCATGTCCAGCGTCACCGGCACAGTGCTTGCCATGCCGTACAACACCATGCCGAGCGAATCGCCCACCAGCAGCAGGTCCGTGTGCAGATCCAGCAGACGCGCAATCGGCGTGGTGTATGCCGTCAACCACACGAACGGGCCACGCCCTTTGCGGATGTCGCGAACCGTCAGGCGGCGCTCGGTCACAGGTGTGCTCATGATATCACTCCGGCCGCCCGGCTCAGCGTAGGGCGGATAAGCGCAGCGTCATCCGCCGCTTGCGGTGCCTCGTGCGGCAATTGGTGGATGGCGCCAGCGCTTATCCACCACAGGACCCACCGCGGGAACGGCATCGGCAAGAGCGGTCAGTCCCGGTGGTCTAGCCCGATATCCAACACCGTCGCGCTGTGCGTTAGCCAGCCGATCGAGATCAGGTCCACGCCCGAGGCGGCCACGGCCGGCGCTGTCTGCGGCGTGATGCGGCCGGAGGCCTCGGTGATCGCGCGGCCGGCGACCATGGCGACGGCCTCGCGCAGCATCGGCGGGTCCATGTTGTCGAGCAGCACCGCGTCCACGCCCAGCGCCAGCGCTTCCTCAAGCTGGGAGAGGCTATCCACCTCCAGCTCGATCTTCACCATGTGGCCGACATGGGCACGAGCGCGTTCCAGCGCCGGGCGAATGCCGCCGGCGATGGCGACATGATTGTCCTTGATCAGCACCGCGTCATCGAGGC
>Ga0302319_10002944_pt1 | contig 36092 bp, 26 predicted proteins | sample Bog_T0_2_FD_203319 | JGI IMG/M metagenome (GOLD analysis project Ga0302319, IMG submission 203319) | Peat permafrost microbial communities from Stordalen Mire near Abisko, Sweden - Bog_T0_2 | ecosystem: Environmental > Terrestrial > Soil > Wetlands > Peat | place: Sweden: Abisko, Stordalen Mire...
GATTACATGTGCGATCACACCGCCTGGGGCGTGGGCGTCATGAAACGCGTCAATTCACCGCGCGTCAAGTTGTTGTACGACATCTATCACATGCAGATCATGGAGGGCGATGTTGTTCGAACCATTCGAGACAACTTCCAATATCTCGCGCATTTTCACACCGGCGGCAATCCGGGCCGCCATGAAATCGATCAAACGCAAGAGTTGAACTATCATGTGGTAGCGGAAGCCATCGCCGATCTGGGTTTTGCCGGTGTCATCTCCCACGAATACACGCCGGTGCGCGATCCGCTTACGTCACTGGCCGAGGCAATCGATATTTGCACCGTTTGAATCATATGCGCGGGCGTAGTTTCTGGCTGTTTTCGTTGTCTTGTCTGGCTATTTTTAGCGCCGTCTGCGCCACGGTGCAGCAGCCGGATTTTGAATTGCTGTCCAACGATCCCAGTAACGTCGGCAAACGCACTACGCGCAAGGAACAACAGCCGGGTGTCTTTCGCGAATATCCGGCTTGGGAATACAACAATTTCCCTATTCCGGACGATTACAACGTGCCGGGCGAGTGGGTGTTTGCCCGCTTCATGTATCGCGCGGTTCCCACCTGGCGCGGACGCTTGGCCAATTGGACGATAGATTATCCGCGCTCCGACCGTCACCTTTCCGCCGCCGTGCGGCGTCTTACCCGCATACAGGTTCGCTCCGCCGAAGAGCCTGTGGCTGCCGAAGATGGCGACGATATCTACAACTGGCCTTGGCTGTACGCCGTTGAAGTGGGCCACTGGGACCTTACTGATTTGCAAGCCGCCAAACTGCGCGATTTTTTATTACGCGGCGGATTTTTTATGTGCGACGATTTTCACGGCAGCGAAGAATGGGCCGTTTTCACCGAAAGTATGAAGAAAGTGTTTCCGGATCGTGCCATTGTCGATCTGCCCAATAGCGATCCCATCTTTCACACTGTTTACGACTTGGATGATCGCTACCAAGTCCCAGGTATGCAGGTAACGGTGACTCACCGCATCGCAGAGAAGGACGGTTTCATACCGCGCTGGCGTGGCATCTATGACGACAAACACCGCGTGATGGTGGCCATTTGCCACAACATGGATTTAGGAGATTCCTGGGAGAACGCCGACGATCCGCGCTACCCCGAGCAATATTCGGCGCTGGGATTTCGCATCGGCGTCGACTATCTCGTTTATGCCATGACACATTAGAGTTAATCACCATCAATGTTTGAGTTCCTCTTCAAATATCCGTTCGATGTTTTTGCGAAGGGGCATCTCGTGCTTATGGGATCGTGGCCCAGCTGGATTTTGCTGCTGCTGATACTGGCCGCAGCCGCCGCACTAGCTTCGCTGCTGATTCTGGGACGCAAGCACTTCACCAAGGCGCTGCGGGGCTATCGTTCGGTTGTACTTTGGGCTCTCGATTGGGCGCTCTTGGCTGTTCTGCTCTTGCTATTGTGGCAACCCGCGATTTCCGTGACCGCGCTCAAACAGCAGCAAAATATCATTGCCGTAGTTTTGGATGACAGCCGCAGCATGGCTCTCAAAGATACCGGCAATTCACGTCAGCAGGAAGCCGTTACCTTGCTCGAGAGCGGCCTGCTCAAGGATCTGCAGAGCCGTTATCAGGTGAGAATTTACCGCCTGGGCGCCACCGTCGATCGCATCGATGCGCTCTCGCAGCTCAGCGCCGCACAGCCTTCCACGCAAATTGGGAAAGGCTTGCAACAACTCGCCAATGAGGCGGCCACTCTGCCTATCGGCTCGGTTGTCTTGTTGAGCGACGGCGCCGATAACTCAGGCGGCATCGATCTCAAGACCTTGACCGAACTGCAGCGCCGCCGGCTGCCTGTGAACACGATTGGTTTTGGCAAGACCGAGCTATACTCCGATGTTGAACTCGACGGCTTCGATGTTTCGAACAAAGCGCTGGAGGGTTCACGGCTCGAAGCGCAGGTGAGCATTCGACAAAATGGCTTCGGCGGCAAGCAGGCGCGCTTGAACCTCTCGGGCGGCGGCAAGGTGCTGGCCAGCCGCGAAATTACGCTCAATCAAAGCGGCAAGCAAGTGGAGAGTCTGGAGTTCAACGCCGGTCCCGGAGGTGTGAAAAGCTTGGAAGTCCGCCTGGATCCGCTCGCGGGCGAAACGAATCTCGAAAACAACCGGCTCACACGCGTGTTGTGGGTGGAAAGCGGTAAGCATCGCATTCTCTACGTGGAGGGTGAGCCGCGTTGGGAATACAAGTTCATTCGCCGCGCGGTGGATGACGACCCGGCTATCAGCGTGGTCTCGATGCTACGCACTACTCAGAACAAGATTTACCGCCAAGGCATTAGCACGCCCAACGAACTGGAAGAGGGGTTCCCCACCAAGCCGGAAGATTTGTTCGAGTACGACGGCATTATTTTAGGCAGCGTGGAAGAAGCTTTCTTCACGGCTGGCCAGACCGATGCGATCAGGAATTTTGTCGATCGGCGCGGCGGCGGCCTGCTGTTTCTTGCCGGCCGCTGGGCGCTGGCCGATGGCGGCTATAACGTTGCGCCGTTTGCCGATTTACTGCCGGTGCAGTTGCCCACGCGCAAAAATACCTTCCAACGGAATTTTGCGGCCGCCGAACTGACCGACGCCGGCAGACGAAGCCTCGTATGCCGTATCGAAGAGGATGCCGAGAAAAGCAATCGTCATTGGGAGATCCTCCCCTATCTGGCGAACTATCAAGATCCCGGGACTCCGAAACCCGGTGCGGTCGTCTTGGCGCGCGTGGATGCAGGCGGAAATCGCTTGCCGTTGTTGATCACGGAAAATTATGGGCGTGGTCGCAGCGCGGTGTTTGCTACCGCCGGCAGTTGGCGCTGGCGCATGCAGCAGCCGTTGGGCGATGTCAGTCAGGAAACGTTTTGGCGTCAGTTGCTGCGCTGGGTCGTAGGTGCTACTCCCACGCGTGTTGTGGCATCGACGCCTAACGCAAATTTGGAAGATGAGAGTCACGTCGAACTGCGCGCCGAAGTGCGCGACAAGCAATACCTCCCTGCAAACGACGCCCAGGTAGACGCTAAAATCATCGGCCCGGACGGCTCCTCTGAGACGGTAGCCATGCATCCAGAACCCTTGTCTCCAGGCGTCTACGCCGCGGATTGGCAAGCCCAGACGCCCGGCTCTTATGTTGCCGATGTGACGGCGCGGCAGGCAGGCATACCGCTCGGGCACGACGCGCTCACGTTTCGGCGCGAAAACGGCGAAGCCGAAAATTTCCATCGCGAACAGAATCGCGAGCTGCTCGAAAAACTCGCTGAACAAACGGGCGGCCGCTACTACCCGCCGGGCGATGCCAAGAAATTAGCCCGCGAAATTGCTTTCTCCGAAGCCGGCATTACCGGACGCGAGATTAAAGAAATTTGGGACATGCCCATCGTCTTTCTGCTTGTGCTGTTGTTGAAATCTTCCGAGTGGCTCCTGCGCCGGCGCTGGGGGGTGGTATGAAAACTCTGCTCCTGTTCATGTGTGCCGCCGTGAGTCTCCAAGCCGCCGACTATTATGTGACTGTTGCCGGTTTGGGAGGCGATCCCGATTACGAAGCCCGCTTCGTCAAATGGGCGCAAGATCTGGAGCGTGAACTCAAAACCGATCCGGATGCTCATGTGATCACGCTCAGCGGTCTTGGCGCAACCAGACAGCAGGTGGAGCAAGCTATTGCCAAAGTGTCTTCTGAAGCCACTGAAACCGATACCTTCGCGCTTTTTCTGATCGGTCACGGCACCTTCGATGGCACGGATTACAAAATCAATCTTCCCGGCCCTGATATGACCGGTGCCCAGTTGGCCGCCGCTCTCAACCGTATTCCCGCGCGTCGCCAGCTTGTGGTGAATATGACGAGTTGCAGCGGCGCATCGCTCGCGTCTCTCACCCGCAAGGGCCGCATCGTCATCTCTGCTACTAAATCGGGCAATGAAAAGAATGCGCCGGTGTTTGCGCGTTATTGGGTCGATGCTCTGCACGACCCTAGCGCGGATACCGACAAAAACGGCTCCGTCTCCGCCTTGGAAGCCTTCCGATATGCCGACCGTAAAACCGCCGCTTATTTCGAGTCGGAAAAGCTGCTCGCCACCGAGCATGCTTTGATCACCGATACCGCGAACCCTACCGGCGTGCGCGATCCCAAGCCGGAAAACGGCCAAGGCCTGTTGGCCGCGTCATTTGTCTTGATCCGTCAGCGCACGGAAAGCGGCAAAGCCTTGTCGCCGGAGAAGCAGCGTTTGGTCAGCAAGAAAGAAGACCTCGAAGCCAAAATCGATCGTCTGAAATATGAGAAGGCCGCCATGGACGAAACCGACTACAAGCGTCAACTCACGGCGCTGCTGCTGGAACTGGCGCGCACGCAAGCGGAGATCGACCGTTGAGAATCTTCACGCTGATCTTCACTCTTTTTCTTCCAGCGGTTGCCGCACTGCCGGGAGACAACTGCAAAGCCTTGCGCCACCACGGGCAGATGAAGGAAGCCCGCGCCTGTTTTTCCGCCTTGGCTGCTAGCGCCGACGCGTTTTCGCAAGCCGAGGGTCTCTGGGGGCTCCAGCGTTTTGACGACGCCAAACTCGCATTCACCGCGGCTGAGAAACGTACGCCCAATTCCGCCCCTCTGAAAACCGAATTCGGCCTGCTTTTTTTCGAGCGCTTTAATTCCGCCGAAGCGGTAAATTTATTCACCCAGGCCGTTACGCTCGATAACAATTACGCACCGGCCTATCTCGGCATCGCGCGCGTGGCCGCCGCTGCCTTTGACCATCGCGCCTCCGAAGCGGCTGAGCAAGCCGCTCAGCACGATCCGAAACTCTATCAGGCGCACGAACTACTGGCGTTTTTAGCTCTGGAAGATAACGACGCGAAGAAGGCGCAAGAAGAAGCGCAAAAGGCCATCGGAATTTCCAATGAAGCGATCGATGCCATGGCTGTGCTGGCCTCGATCGATTGGCTGAACGGCAAAGCAGAATCCGAATGGCTGCCGCGTATTCTGAAAATCAATCCTGTTTACGGCGAAGCCTACTCCACCGGCGGCCATTTCTTTGAGATCAACCGCCGCTACGAAGAAGCGATTCAGTACTACCGCAAAGCGCTTGACCTGAATCCTGCTCTTTGGTCCGCGCGCTCACAACTTGGTGTCAACTTGTTGCGCCAAAGCGCCGATGCCGAAGCGCGGCAGCAATTGGAGCTTTGCTACAACGCCCACTACCGCAACGCCGAGACCGTGAACTCTCTGCGCCTGCTGGATTCGCTGGACACCTTTGAAACCTTCAAAACTGCGAATACAGAATTGCGCCTCAGCCGGAAAGAAGCGCCGCTGCTGCGCCCCTATGTCGAGCCGGAAATGCAGCGCGCCATAGCTACTTATGAGCGCAAGTACCAGATGAAACTGCCCGGTCCCGTCCATCTCGAACTGTATGCGAATCATGACGACTTCATTGTTCGCACTTTAGGGCTGCCGGGGCAGGGAGGTCTGCTCGGCGTCACTTTTGGATTGTCTGTCGCCATGGACAGCCCAACCGCGCGTCAGGCGGGTCAGTTCGTATGGGCCAACACCATGTGGCATGAGATGAGTCACGTATTTGTGCTCAGCGCAACGCATCACCTGGTGCCCCGTTGGTTCACCGAAGGATTGGCCGTCCATGAGGAAGGTTCGGCTTCTCCTGAATGGGGCGACCGTATGACGCCGGAAATTGTCTCCGCCCTGGAAAAGAAGCAACTGCTGCCTGTGCTGGAACTCGACAAAGGGTTCATGCGTCCAAAATTTCCTGGGCAAGTGATGATCTCTTACTACCAGGCCGGAAAAATTTGCGATTTCATCCATCAGAAATGGGGCGATGCGGCCCTGCTTGGCATGATTCATTCCTACGCCGCGCGTAAAACCACCGACGAAGCCATTCAGGAAAATCTGCATGAAAACCCGGCCGCCTTCGACAAGGAGTTTTTCGCTTGGCTGGACCAGCAAACCGCTAACACCGTGAAACACTTCGCCGATTGGAAAAAAGGCATGAAAGATCTGGTGGCCAGCTATAAGGCTGGCAATTTCGACGAAGTGATTGCCCAAGGAGTCAAGCTGCGCGACGATTATCCGGAATACACCGGCGGCGAAAGTGCCTATGAATTGCTCGCTGACGCTTATCAGCACAAAGGTAACAAAATAGCCGCTATTGCCGAGCTCGAGAAATACCGCGCCGCCGGTGGTACTACAGTTGAATCATTGAAGAAGTTGGCGCTGTGGGAGCAGGACGCCGGAAATTTGAAACAGGCTCGCACCACACTTGCGACACTGAACTACATCTATCCCGAAGACGAGGAGACACATCGAAGACTAGGCACTTTGCTGTTGCAGGCGGGCGACGCCGATGGCGCGGTCAGGGAAGGGAAGGCGCTGCTGGCGCTTCAGCCCTTCGATGCCGCGGAATCGCATTATGAACTCGCCAAGGCGCTCAAAGCGGCACACCGCATGGGTGAAGCCAAGGACGAAGTCGTCCTGGCGCTCGAAGCCGCTCCCGGATTTAAGCCCGCGCAACAGCTTCTTCTTCAATTGAGCCAATAAAATGTCAACTACTTCAACCGCAACGGAACTCGATACCGCCGAAGTGCGCGAACGCGTCAAGCGCTTCCAGGACGTCCAAACTCAGATCAGGAGTGAAGTGCACAAGGTGATCGTCGGCCAGGACGAAGTCATCGAAAGTGTTCTCATCGGTTTGTTTGTCGGCGGCCACTGTTTGCTTACTGGCCTTCCCGGCACAGCCAAAACATTGTTAGTGCGCACGCTGGCGCGCACGCTTGGTTTGCGTTTTAACCGCATCCAGTTCACGCCCGACCTGATGCCCTCGGACATTACCGGCACCGACATCATCGAGGAAAATACCGCCACCGGACATCGGTCTTGGACGTTCGTCCCCGGCCCGATTTTTTCGAACATTTTGCTGGCTGACGAAATCAACCGCACTCCTCCCAAAACGCAATCCGCTTTGCTCGAAGCCATGCAGGAGTTGTCGTGCACGGTCCGCGGCAATCAATATAGGATCGAAGCGCCCTTCTTCGTCTTGGCTACGCAAAATCCCATTGAGCTGGAAGGCACCTATCCGCTGCCCGAAGCGCAGTTGGATCGCTTCCTATTTAATGCCGTCCTCGACTATTTAACGGCGGAAGACGAAGTAAAGGTTGTTGACTTGACCACTACCACCACGCGCGCGGAAGCGAACACCGTCACCACTGGTGAAGAAATCGTAGGCTTCCAGCAGTTGGTGCGCATGACCCCCGTGGCCGATTCGGTGGCTCGTTATGCGGTCGATCTGGTGCGTGCTACTCGGCCCAACACGCCCGATGCGCCCGACTTCGTAACTCAATATGTCAATTTCGGCGGGAGTGTGAGAGCGGCCCAATTTCTGGTTTTAGCCGGTAAAGCCCGGGCTCTTATGCATGGCCGTTTTCACGTTGCTTACGAAGACATTCGCGCGCTTGCCGCGCCCGTCCTGCGCCATCGCGTGCTGCTCAATTTTCACGCTGAGTCCGCGCGCCTCACTACCGACGATATTTTGCGCCGCTTGCTCGATTGGAAATCTGCGCCGCGCGGAGCCTAATAAAATTGCCTGTCCAAGTCTCAAACCGCTATCTCGACCCCTCGGTGCTGGCTGGCATCTCCGGCTTGGACCTCATCGCGAAAACCGTCGTCGATGGTTTTCTCGCCGGGCTTCATCGTTCGCCCGATTTTGGCTTTAGCCAGGAGTTCGAAGAGTACCGCGCCTATACGCCGGGAGACGATTTGCGGCACGTGGATTGGAATGTCTACGCCCGCACCGAGCGCGCCTATCTGAAGCGCTACCGCGGCGAAACCAATACCGCCGCCATTGTGCTACTTGACGCCAGCGCCAGCATGGGCTTCGGAGAACCCGTGAGAAAAATCGACTACGCCAAATACCTCGCGTCGTCGCTCGTTTATCTGGCTCACTTGCAGCGCGACAGCGCCGGCCTGATCGTTTTTAACGACGATGTTTCAAACTTCATCCGGCCCACCTCGCGCCAAGGTCAGCTCATGCGGCTCTTGCATGCCATCGACGGAGCCGAACTTGGCAAACGCACCAATTTTGCGCGCCCTTTCTTCGAACTCCAGCAATTCATGAAGCGCCGCGGCGTCACTGCTCTTATTTCCGATTTCTTCGAAGAGCCAGAACTCATTGTCAAAACCGTCGAGCCATTGCGTTTTCGCGGCAATGAACTGATTCTCTTTCACATCCTCGACCCGCGCGAGATGGAACCCAAACTCGCCGACGGCGCTTTGCTGGTCGACATGGAAACCGGCGAAGCTCTCGAAGCAACTCCTGAGTACGCTAGAACCGAATATCGTGAAAAAATCCAGGCGCATATCGAAAATCTCCGCACCAAAGCCCAAGCCGCCGGTTTAGATTATTTCCTGTTGCGGACGGACCGCCCGCTGGATGAAGCTTTGCGCGAATATCTAACCATCCGGCAAGGAAGAATGTGAATGGGATTTCTTTCCCCTTGGTTCCTGGCTGGGCTCGCGGCAATCGGTCTTCCTCTTTGGTTGCACCTTCTACGCCAATTCAAGCGCACGCCGCAACCATTTAGTTCACTGATGTTTTTTGAACGGCGCGTGCAAAGCTCCGTGCGCCATCGCCGTTTGCGCTACCTTATGCTGCTGGCGTTACGGCTGGCTTTATTGATCCTGCTGGCGCTCGCCTTTGCCAATCCTTTTATCATGCGCAGCCGGGCCTCCCAAACGCGCCGCAAATTGACTCTCATCGTTGTCGACCGCTCCTTTAGCATGCGCGCCGTGAATCACATGGAGCGCGCCAAAGAAGAAGCTCACCGGCTGGTTTCGAATCTTTCCGGCGGTTTCCTCGCGCAAGTTGCGGCTCTCGATTCGCACCTCGAAACCTTAACCGCTTTTGAAACGGAACGAACCGGCCTCAACGCGGCCATCGATTCGCTAACCGTGGGCGACGAAACCAGTTCCTACGGCGAACTGGCGCGCGCCCTGCGCCTGCTCGATAGAACCGCCAATATGCAAATCGACGCCCACTTCATCAGCGATATGCAGCAATCCTCGCTGCCCTCCAAGGGTTTTGTCGATCTGCAGCTTGAACCCGGTACCACCCTCGCACTTCACTCCGTTGCCCAGTCGAAAAAAGAAAATTGGGCCGTTGAAAACGTCATTGTCGCGCCACAAATTTTCGATCCCAAACTCAGCCGCCTCACCTCCACCGTAGCCGGTTGGCAAACACCCGCTGCGTCCCGTCAGGTTTCGCTCATCCTGAACAACAAAGTGCTTGCCTCAAAGACGGTCGCTGTTCCCCCCAATGGCCGCGCCCAAGTTGAGTTTCTCGGCTTCGATGTCCCATACGGCGCAAATCGCGGCGAAATTCGTCTTGAACCGCACGATGAGTTGTCGCAAGACGACGTGTATCCCTTTGCGGTCGAGCGCTCCGATCCGCGTCGCATCCTCTTTTTATACGCCGGCGGCCGCAGCCACGAAGGCTTTTATTACAAGGCCGCGATGGAGTCCTCGGCGAGCGCTGGCTTATTAGTTGATCAGGCTCCTTTCGAACAGGGATCGAATCTCGACCTTTCGAAATTTGTTTTCGTGGTGCTCAGCGACCCGGGCGAACTCGATAAAGACGTGGCCGCAAGAATTCGCTCCTACGTCGAAAAAGGCGGCGGCTTGTTGATCGCCGCCGGTATCGATACTGCCCGCAGCGGCGCGGTTGCCATAACGGCCGCCAAAATCGGCGGTGGCAACGCGGCCCAAGCTGTGGGCGAGGTAGACAACCAGAACCCCGCTTTATCGGAAGTAGGCCGTTTCGAAAACGTGCAGTTCTTGCGCAGTGTCAGCGTGCTACCCAATCGTGGTGCAAAGGTGCTGGCCAAATTCGCTGATGGCTCGCCGCTCCTGCTCGAAGAACGCATCGGTGAAGGCCGCGTGCTCACTTTCGCTGGAATGTTGGACAGCTCAAACAGCGATTTTCCGCTCCATGCCTCGTACCTGCCTTTTGTCGTCCAAACCGGACTTTACTTGTCCGGCGCGGACGATAATCCATCCAGCGTAGTCGTTGGTTCACCGGCCACTTTGCGTCACTCCAAAGCCGAGACTACCGCCGCCGACGTTGTCGGTCCCGATGGCAAGCATGAATTGTCTCTGAGCGATGCTACCAAAGCCATGACGTTCAATCTTTCCGAAGCCGGCTTCTTCGAAGTCCAAAGCGCCAATGGCCGCCGCGCGCTCATGGCCGTGCATCCAGACCGCCGCGAATCCGACCTAACGGTCATTCCCGATGAAACGCTCGATCTATGGCGCAATACTGGAGGTATGACTCAAGTGGATCAAACCGCGTCTACCCAAAGTCTCACCGCGCCGTGGAGCTTGTGGCGGTATGTGTTGCTGCTCGTTCTAGCGGCGGCATGCGTGGAAAGTGTCTTCGCCGCCCGCTATCTGAAGCAGGAAAGGGAAACTCGATGACGGCAATCGTACAACTCGACGATTATCTGCGGCGCGTAGAATCGCGTTTGCGGCTTTTTGCAGCATCGCGCGGTGCCGCTGTCACGGCCGGCGCGGCACTGACCCTCACTTTGCTGATTGTTTGGATCGCCAACCAATACCGCTTCGCGCAAGATGTCGTCTTCCCTTTGCGCTTGCTTTTATTCGCCGGCCTCGCCGCCGCCCTCGTCTTTGCCCTCGCGCTTCCCCTCTCAAAACTCAATCGCTGCCACGTGACCAAGCTCGCCGAACAAAAAGCCCCCAGTTTCGGCGAACGCTTGATCACCGTGGCCGAACGCCGCGACCCGCAGAATCCCTTCATCGAACTCATCGCCGAAGATGCCTTGCGCGTGGCCCATGAAAACGCTCCTGAGCATTTCGCCGAATCCAATTTGTTATATGCCGCGCTCGGCAGCGGTGCCGTGGCTCTAGGCGTGCTCGTCTGGCTCATCGCCGCTGGTCCGGGCTTTTGGGGCTATGGCGCTTCCTTATTCTGGACCGGCAGCGGCAATCCAGGCAAACGTCCTCTTTATGATCTGGCCGTTCAGCCGGGCAACAAAACGATCCGCCGCAAATCCGATCAACTCATCAGCGCGCAACTCCTCGGCTTCAGCGCCCATCAAGTCACTTTGCACGCACGCTACGGCGCGGCTACCAAGTGGGACGAAGCCGCCATGCAGACCGGCCCCGACGGCAGCGCTTATCAATTCAAATTCGTAGGCTTGGCCGATCCCGTTGAATACTACGTGCAAGCCGACCGCACCGAATCCAGGCACTTCAAAATTGCCGTGCGTGATCTTCCCGGCGTCAAGCGCGTCAAAGTTTCTCTCCAATATCCCAGCGAACTAAAACTGCGCGATGCCGTGCAAGATCCGGGCGGCGATATTCGCGCCGTCGAAGGCACACAAGCTACCATCTCCGTGCTCACCGACAAACCCCTCGACCATGGCGTCCTTATCTTCGAAGACGGTTCGCGCCTCGACCTGAAAAAAGACAATAGCAACTGGCTTGCCGCCGATTTGCAGGTCCACAAAGACGGCTCCTATCACGTGGCCGCCATCGATAACGGTGAGGCCATTCGCATTAGCGACGATTACTTCATCGAATCGGGCAAAGATGAGCCGCCCTCCGTTCGCATCTCCAATCCCGGCAAAGATCCCAAAGTTTCCCCCATTGAAGAAGTGCCCATTACCATAGAGGCATCCGACGATTTTGGCGTGGAGGCTCTAGAACTGCATTATTCAGTCAACGGCGGCGCGGAGCAAACCGTCCCTCTCCTTAAAACCAAAGGCGTAAAAGAAGCGAACGGCGGCATGCTGCTTTCGCTCGAAAATTCTAAACTCGTTCCCGGTGATTTGATTTCCCTCTACGCCACCGCGCGCGACGCTACCCATACTGCTCAGAGCGACATCATTTTCGCGCAGGCCGAACCCTTCGATTACAAATTCAGCCAGTCGCAGGAATCGGGCGGCGGTGGCGGTGGCATGGGCAATCAGCAGAATGATATCTCCGAACGGCAAAAGCAAATCATCGCCGCCACCTGGAACCAGGAGCGCGACCCCGGAAAAAATCGCACTGCCCTGGAAGAGAACGCCAGGTTCTTGTCGGAAACCGAATCCAAACTTTCCGATCAAGCCAAGACCCTGGCCGAGCGCATGTCCAGCCGTGAAATGGAAGGCGAGGGTTCCTCCTTCGCTAACTTCTCCAAGTTGATGACCCAGGCGTCCAGCCAAATGGACGAAGCAGTGAACCGCCTCAAGCCCGGCAAGTGGCACGATGCGCTGCCGGTTGAGCAGAAGGCTCTGCAGTCGCTGTTACGCGCTGAATCCATGTTCCGCGATATTCAAATTGCCTTCGGCCAGCGCGGTGGTGGAGGAGGCGGCGGTGGGGCGCAGCGCGATCTGGCCCGCATGTTCGATCTTGAACTCGACACCAGCAAGAACCAATACGAAACCGGCCAGCAAGATCAACAAAAGCAGCAGAGCGATCAGCAAAAATCCATTGATGACGCCCTCGAGAAATTGAAGGAACTCGCTCGCCGCCAGCAGGAGCTCGCCGCGCAGCGCGCCCAGCAGCAGGCCTTTGAACAGCGTTGGCAGGAAGAGCAGCTGCGTCGCGAAGCCGAAGAACTGCGTCGCCAGATGGAAGAAATGGCGCAAAACCAGCAGGCGCAATCGGCCCAGCAAAGCGATCAGCAGCAGCAAGGCGGTCAACAATCTTCGTCTTCTTCCGGACAATCCTCATCGGGCCGTTCTTCCTCCAGTTCTAGTAAGGGCGGTAACCAGAAGCAGCAGATGGCAGAGGCTCTTCGTCAATCCACCGAAGCCTTGCGCCGCTCGGAAGAGGAAATGCGCAAAGCCGTCAGCGATCGCGATCCCGCTGCTCAACGCCGTGCGGCCGAGAACCTCGCCCAAGCACAGAGCCTCCTCGGCGGCGCCATGCAGAATCAATCCGACAAAGACGTCGAAGCCTTGGCGCGCAAGGCGCAAGAAATGGCCAACGCTCAGCGCGATATCGCCAATTCTCTCAAGCGCATGTATGGGGATCCCCAATCCAACTCGCTTTATAGACGCCGCGGCCAACCCGAAGCGGGGCCCAATGATATGCCGGAAATGAAGGATCCGGAAACGCCGAATTATTACGGCTATGATCGCCGCCGCAGTTGGGAGCCGCAACCCATGCCGCACACGCCCACTCAGCAGGAGCGAGCCGTTGCCGATGAAAAAGCCGCGCTCGCCAAGCAGCTTCAACAATTGGAGAGTGACATGCAGCATCAGGAACGCGCGCTCGCGTCTTCTCAACCCGGCGCGTCCTCTAAAATGCGCCAAGCCCTTTCCGGCGCTGAACAAAAAGATCTCGCCATGCGCGAACAGAAAACCGCCGAATGGATGCGGCAAGGTTTTGGCGATCGCAACTTGGGCGTTGAAAACGGCATGGCTGCCGGCCTTGAACAACTCAGCCGCGACCTGCAGGACGTGCAGAAAACTTTGAAGGGCGCGGACCCCAACGGCAAGAATCAACCGGGCGGCGACAAGAACGCCGAAGCACTTTCCCAGGTTCGCAATCTGCGGCAGATGTTGGAACGGGCGCAAAACGAGCGCGCCCAGCGCCAGAACTATCAGCAGGAAGCCATGTCGCGCAATGGCCAAGGGCAACAATCGCAGCAAGGCGGTCAAGGCCAACAAAGCGGCGAATCACAAAACGGTCAGAACTCCGGAAACCAATACAGCCCCAACGGTGGGCCCGGTTCTCCAATGGGTTCTACAATGGATGGCCAGGATCTGCAAAGCGCCATCGGCCAATTGAATTCTCTACGCAGCGGCATCGGTCCTAACGATCGCGCCCTTCGTGGTTATCTTGATGACACTCTCGGCTCCCTGCGTCTTTTGGGTGCCGACCCCAACCGCCTGCAATCCACTATCGGGGAAGACGCTGTCAGCCGCCTCGAACGCCTCGAAGTGGAACTCGCCCGCCGCGCCGGCGAATTGCAGCAGCTTGATGGCGCTCGCCTTCGCGCCCCTGAAGAATCGCCCGAAAAATACCGCGACGCCGTCGCCGAATATTTCAAAAAACTCAGTCAGGCAAAACGCTAAACTTATTGCCGCATGAATTGGCCTAGCTCTTCATACTGATCCGTCGCTATCAAATTCACCCCAGCGTTAATCGCCGCTCGCCATCTCTTCTCCACCGCCGCTTTCGACCCGAAGTTATACCCCGCATCCCACCCTTGCCCTGTTCCGCGCTCAAACCCGTCCAACGTGTAAAACCGGATCCAAAATCCCATCTTGTGCGCGTAATCCACCAGCGCCTTCAGCCGCGCCTCGTCTGCCGCCGTCCAATCCCCAGCTCTCGGTTGGCCGCCTTCTTCGACTTCATACCAAGAGTTGTTCCACCATCTGCGGTAATTTGTCGGCTTTTCCGTCAACAGCTGCTCCGGCGGCAGCGTCGCCAGCAAATGATTCCGGGCCTCCCACTTCTTCTCCGTTACCGCCGTCGTATGCGCCGACCCGAACAACCGCAGCCGCTCACCCACCTTCACTTCATCAAAGAAAACTTTCTCCTGCTCATCCGAATCTTCCGTCAGCACCAGCAGCGGCCGCACCGTCAGCGGCATCAGCTTACTCGCATCTCCCGTCTTCTCCGCCGTCGAAATCCAACTCTGATACTCTCCCAGCACCCTCCAAACCTCATGCAGCAATTCCGGTCGATTATCTTTAAAATCGAAATGCAAAATAATTACAGGCCAACTCTTCGTCGCATTCTCTTTCAGCGCCTTCTCCACAATCGGCCGCACCCGCTCGAAAAAATAATCCTTCAACAGCGGCTCCCCACCCTTCGTCTTCGCCGTATGCGACACCACCGCGTGCCCCTGATACCACGCAATATCCTGCTCAATCGCCACCGGCCTCCCGGTACTCAACGCCCGCTCGATCCGGTCCGCCCATTTGCCTTCATACGGATAACAATTGTGCGCATCCAGCACTGGCTTGTTCCCCAATATGCCGTCGAATTGCGCCGCTGCCGGCATCGCAAGCAAAAGCAAAATCCAACAACGACCATGGCGGTTTGCCAACATAGTGTTATTGGAACATGGCCGTCTCCATTAAAGACATCGCCCGCTTAGCGGGCGTCTCGCATTCCACCGTCTCGCGCGCGCTTAATCACAGCCCCTTGATACCGTTGCAAACGGCCGAACGCATCCAGCGCATCGCCGCCGAACAAGGCTACACCGCCAGCGCCGTCGCCCGCAGCCTCGTTACTCGCCGCACCGAAGCCATCGGCGTCGTCGTAACCTCCATTGCCGATCCTTTCAATGGCGAAGTCGTGGCTGGCATAGAGGAAGTCGCCAATCGCGAAGGTTACTCCGTCGTCCTCGCCACTTCCCAAGCCGATCCGCGGCGCGAAATGACCGTCGTCCGCTCTTTCCGCGAACGCCGTGTCGATGGCATCCTAGTCGCCTCCTCGCGTCTCGGCGCGCAATATCAGCCGCTCTCCTCCGAACTCGAAGCGCCCATCGTTTTGCTGAACAATCAACACCCCAGCGAACTCGCCCACTCCGTGAGCATCGACAATGCCGATGGCGGCTTGCAAGCTACCGCGCATTTGCTCGCTTTAGGCCATCGCGCGATCGCCTACATTGGCGATGAATTCGGCTTGCATTCAGATGAGGCGCGCTTCCTTGGGTTTAAGTCTGCCATGCAGCAAGCGCGCATCGAAATTCACCCGGACTTTGTGGTCCGCGGCGACGGTGGTCAACGGGGCGGCAAGCTGCGCGCCGCCGAATTGCTCAACTTGCCGCAACCGCCTACCGCCATCTTCTGCTATAACGACATGACCGCCCTAGGCGCGATTTCGGCAATCCACGCCCACGGCTGGCAGGTCGGCCGTGAAGTTTCCGTGGTGGGCTTCGACGATTTGTTTTTCACCGCGTCTCTCCAACCGCCGCTCACCACTTTCCGTCAACCCAAACGCGAACTCGGCAATCAAGCCATGGAACTCTTGCTTAGCATTCTGCGCGGCCAGGGCGCCGAACGAAAAGTTGTCATTCGCGGCGAGCTCGTCGTTAGAGAATCCACCGGCCAACCTTACCAGGCAATCTTGTCCGGAAAGAACTTAGCCGCCAAATCCTGATAATACGGCATAATCTCCGCTAGGTTCGGCTTCTCCAATCCCTTCGAATACAAATCGTACGGATTGAATTTGTGCACCCATTGAAACATCTCTTTGTCGTGCTTGTTCATCAAGTGCTGATAAGCCCCGCCGCGGTGGGCCGGGTAGAACGAATGGTAGCGCAGCATATAGTGCGCCGGTTCGGGCAGATACTTGCGCGTCACCATATAAATGTATTCGTCGTGTCCCCACGATAAATGCACCTTGCCCAGTCCGCAATTCGGTTCGTAAATACCGTATTCAGTCTGGTACTCCGCCACCTTGCTGTCTGGATTCGCCACGAAGAATTCCGGAAACACAATCTGGTCCGAATAAGCGCAGCCCACCGGAAACGTATCGCCCACCACCGCCCACTGCGGCTCGCCATACAAACACAGAACCTTGCCCAAATCATGCATAAAGCCGGTCAACACCATCCAATCGGGATGCCCGTCTTTACGAATCGCTTCCGAAGTCTGGAACAGATGTTGAATCTGCGTCAGGTCCGTGTCCGGGTCGCTATCGTCCACCAGCGTATTCAAATACTCCGCTTGATCCCAAATGCTCTTCTCGCCCTTTTCGAGCCCGCCGTACTGCGCCTTCTTCTGCAAAACAAAATCCAGCGTCTGGTGCAAATGGTTCAACCGGTAAAATTCCGTCACCCCCGGATTGGCATCCGGCTTGTAATTGCGGAATTCTTCTTCCGTTTTTCCTTGTTTGTAACGGGTGGCGACGAAATCATCCCATTCGTCGAGTTCCTTCATCGGGGCAGTTTCAAGAGTGGAAGTGGACATGGCCTGCTACTATTATGCACACGTGTGCATCCTTTGGCAACCCCCCTTATCGCGTCTTTTCTCCTTTCACACCATCCAACCTCCATGGCCGCCGCCAAGCCTTCCTCTACCCTCTCTGACCGCCAAATCCAACTCATTGCCAAGGCCTTAGCCGATCCACGGCGCTACCAGATCCTGAAAAGAATCTTCTCCCAAAGATGCGCCACCAAATGTAGCGACATGCTCCAATGCGATACCATCACCCCGGCCACGCTATCCCACCACATGAAGGAACTCGAAACCGCTGGCCTCGTCTGCTCTGAAAAACAAGGCAAATTCGTCAACTACACCCCACAACCCCAAATTCTTCGCGCCTACCTCAATCGCCTGAAGTCCGACCTTTCCTGAAAAGCTCTTGAATCTTCCGGCTGGCTCACCCCGTCAATTAGACGTTCATCGAACTATCGAAATGATGTTCGGGAAAGAAGGAGTTTTATCATGAGCAAACTTAAAGGTAAAGTAGCCATCGTTACCGGTGCATCTAAAGGCATCGGCGCCGCTATCGCCAAATCGCTCGCCGCCGAAGGCGCGTCCGTTGTCGTCAACTATGCCTCAAGCAAAAGCGGCGCGGATACAGTCGTCAACGAGATCAGCAATACCGGCGGTCATGCCGTGTCCGTGAAGGGCGATGTGTCCAAAGCCGGTGACGCACAAGGCATCGTCGGCGCCGCTATCAAGAACTTTGGCCGTCTCGACATTCTTGTCAACAATTCCGGCGTCTACGAATTTGGCCCAATCGAAGCCGTTACTGAAGATCACTTTCACAAGCAATTCAACGTCAACGTACTCGGCCTCCTGCTAACGACTCAAGCCGCCGTCAAGCACCTCGGCGAAGGCGGCAGCATCATCAACATCGGTTCTGTCGTCAGCCGCCTCACGCCTCCCGCTACCTCTGTCTACACCGCCACCAAGGGCGCGGTCGATGCCATCACCGGCGTTCTCTCCCGCGAACTCGCTCCCAAAAAAATCCGTGTCAACTCGCTCAATCCCGGCATGGTCGAAACCGAAGGCACCCACGCCGCCGGCGTTATCGGTTCTGACTGGGAAAAAGGCACCATCTCCCAAACCCCGCTCGGTCGCCTCGGCCAGCCCGCCGACATCGCCTCCATCGCCGTCTTCCTCGCCTCCGATGACTCCCGTTGGCTCACTGGCGAACAACTCCTCGCCGGCGGCGGCCTTCGCTAATAGAACTCGTCAAGGTAGGGGCGCTCCGCCGCCCTTACCTGTTCGAGCGAGCAGTCTCACCCAATAACGCCACTTCCTTATCGTGCGCCGCTACCCCATCCATGATCGTCTCCACCACCGCTTCTTCTCCAATCGTCGAGTTAATCATCAGATGGAAATACTGGCGCGCCGGCCACTCTACCCCGAAATACTGCTTAATAAAGGCCGCTCTGTCCAGGTCCACTGTTTCTGCCAGATGCCTCGCTTCTTCCACGCTTTTACCCGTTTTGAGCAACCGCTTCACCTTCTCTTCAAACGGCGCGTACACAAACACATGAAAAGCATCCGCCCGGCCCTTCAAATAATAGGCCGAACCGCGCCCCACTATCACCGAGTGCCCTTCTTTCGCCGCTGCCGTTACCACTCCCTCCGCTACCTCCCTGATACAGTCCGCGTCCACCATCTTCATCCGCGGTGCGTTTAAACTTCCCTCGTAGCTCCCTCGCATAAAAGCCTTGAACAGCCGGTAATGCAGCGCATCTCTCCGCTCCTCGTGCTCCGCCACGGTCCTGCTTGAGCAATCCATCTTTCGTGCGATCTCATCGGTCAGCAACTGGTCCCACAATTTCCAGCCCAGCCGCTCTGCCAGCTTACTGGCGACGTCCGCCCCGCCACTCCCGTATTCACGCTCCACCGTCAGCACTCTGATCATCGACTCATCCCCTCCTCGTCTCGTTATTCCACCACCACATGTCCGCCCGTGTGCGGGTCGTTCTTCCGGATAAGGAACGACAGCAAAAACATGATACTCGCGCCAATCGCCAGCACCATATAGGTATCAATATAGGCCAGCGTCTGTGATTGTGCTTGCACGGTTTGGTAAATCAAACCATACGCGTGCGCTTTCGCATCCGCTTTTGCGATTCCCGATTCCACGAGTTGCTGGCTCAGTCCACTCACCTGGTCGCGCAGCGCCGGATCGAACAGGGTCGCATGTGAGGTGAGTATCGATTGGTGAAATTGAGCTCGCCGCGCCAGCAGCGTGGTCACCATCGACGTTCCTACGCTGCTTCCCATGTTGCGCATGAAGTTCACCAGCCCCGAAACGCTATTACTCTTCTCCGCCGGAATCCCGATATAACCCGCCAGCGTGATCGGCACAAACAGAAATCCTAACCCAAATGCCTGCGCCACGCGCAGCCATGCCGCCGATTGAAAGCTCATCTCCAGGTCTACCCGCATCGTCGAATAATACATGCCGCAGGCCAGCGATAGCCACCCAAACCCGATAATGTACTTCGCCGGCAGCTTCGTGGTCAGTTGCCCGACAATCGGCATTTCGCACAGCAGCAAAACTCCGCTCGCCGAAAGCACAATCCCCGCCGATTGCGCCGTATACCCCATCAGCGTCTGCAGAAACTGCGGCATCATCACCAAGCTGCTGAACAGCAAAATACCCAGCGTGAACATCATCAGATTGGCCGTCGCGAAATTAAAATTCTTGAACAAACGTACGTCAATCACCGGCTCCTTGTGCCGCCACTCCCAAATCACCAGCGACACCAGGCAAATCGCCGACACTGCTATCAGCGTCACAATGAACGGCGAGCCGAACCAATCGTCTTCCTGCCCCTTATCCAGCAAAATCTGCAATGCGCCCACGCCCAGCGCCAGCAGCGCGATTCCAATGTAGTCCACGCGAATCCCCGCGCCTCTCAATCGCTTCAGAAACGGCGGATCTTCCACCATGCGATAAACCAGGAACAACGTCAAAACTCCCACCGGCAAGTTGATGTAAAAAATCCAGCGCCACGTGTAGTTGTCCGTAATCCACCCTCCCAGCGTTGGCCCGATGGTCGGCGCCATAATCGCCGTGATCCCATACAGCGCGAACGCCAGCCCTCGCTGTTGCGGCGGAAACGTGTCGGCCAGGATCGCTTGCGCCATAGGCTGCAGTCCTCCTCCTCCCAACCCCTGCACAACGCGAAAGATGATGAGCACTCCCAGACTCGGCGCGGCACCGCAAAACAACGAACTGATCGTGAAGAGCAAAATGCACCAAAGGAAAAACCTCTTTCTTCCAATCAAACTCGCCAGCCAACCGCTGATCGGAAGAACAATCGCGTTCGATACCAGATACGAAGTCAATACCCACGTGCTCTCATCGTTGCTCGCGCCCAGATTCCCCGCCATATGCGGCAGCGCCACATTCGCAATGCTCGTGTCGAGCACTTCCATGAACGCCGCCATTGCCACCACCACGGCGATCAGCCACGGATTGAATTTTGGTTTCCAGGGCGTCTCGGCGGGAGCCGGCGCGGGAAGTTCGCTTACTTCGGCCATCTCTCCTCCCGCCGCTACTCGACGTACACTCTCGGATCGACTGACATGCCAGGCCGCAGACGATGATCGTCGTTTTGCCCGGGATCGAGATCGATGCGCACCGGAATGCGCTGCACCACCTTCACATAATTTCCCGTCGCATTTTCGGGAGGAAGCAGGCTGAACCTGGAACCGCTCGCGCCTCCTACGCCTTCCACTTTGCCCCGGTATTCGCGATGGTATGCGTCCACGTCAAACGTCACCACCTGTCCCGGCTTGATCCGCCGCAGTTGCGTCTCTTTGAAGTCGGCCGTTACCCATATGTCATCCACCGGAACCACCGCCATCAACTGCTCGCCCGGCGAAATGTTCTGCCCCACTTCAACGGTTCTCTTTCCTACGATTCCACTAACCGGAGCGATGATCGTGCAATAGCTCAGGTTGAGCCTGGCTTGATCAAGGAGTGCTTTCTTTTGGGCAGCCTGCGCCTGCGCCGATTTAGCCCTGCTTTCGGTAACCGCCACTTGCTGCGGTGCGGTCATCGCTGCTTGCACCGTCGCATCGGCCTGACTGATTCTCGCTTGCGCTTCCTCGATCGCACTTTCCGCCACGCTGATATTCTGTTCGGCCTCCGTTACCGCCGCCTTGCGCGCATCGAGCGTTGCCTTTGCCGCCTCCGCCGCCGCCACGCTCGTGTCGTACTGCTGGCGCGATATCTCGTCCTTCCCTACCAGTTCTTTGTAGCGCGTTACGTCCTCGCTGGCGTTCTTATAGTTCGCCTCCGCCTCGCGCACCTGTGCCTTGGCCGTTTCCAGCCTGGCCCGCGACGCGTTCAATTGCCTCTGTGCGCCGCTCAATGATGCGTTGGCATCCACCCGCGTCGAATGCGCGGTTTTCAACTGACTGGCGGTATTAATCGTCGCAATCGGCACATCCGTGCGCGACCCTTCCAGCGCCGCTTCGGCGTCCGCTAAATCCGCCTCCGCTTTCGACACCGCCACTTCATAGTCTTTCGGGTCAATCCGCACCAACACATCGCCCGTTTTCACCAAACGTTCGTTGTCCGTCAGCACCTGAATCACATTACCGCTCACCCGCGCACTGATCGCATTAATATGCCCGTCTATCTGCGCGTCGTCCGTCGATTCATAGGCATTCAAGTGTTTCCACACCAAATACCCCGCCGCCATCAGAGCAAGAACAACCAAAAGAATGATGATACGCGTTAACTTACGCCGATCCATAGATATACGATAACTCGTAAATCTCAGGATTGTAAGGCAGGATTTCCATCCGCGGCCGATTGTCAAGCGGCCGGGTGCAGCGGAATGCGCTGCACCCGGGATTTACTTTCACCGGCTGCTGCCCTGCCGGCTCATCTCGCTTTGAATCGCCTGAATTTTGTCCAAATGACTCTGAAGCGTGGGCAGCGTTTTTTCCGCGAATCGTTTCACATCCGGGTCCTCTGCCCCGTTCGCCTCTTTCTGAAACGCGGCCACGTCCTCTTTGTGGTCGTCCACCATCATTTTGACGTACGCTTCATCGAAAGACTTGCCTGACAACATCTTCAAATGCGCCACCGAAACATCCTCACCCAAGGAGATACTCTTTGGCAGCTCAACCCCTTTTGATGCGGCCAGCGCCATCAACTCACGATCCGCCTTCGAATGATCCGTCATCATCCGGCTACCGAAATCCCTCACTTGCGCGCTCGCGCCCTTCTGCACCGCCATTCGCCCGAGCTCGACTTCCGCCATTCCTCCCTTCGCTGCCTTCTTCATGAAGTCGGCATCGTTACTGTTCATATCAGCGGCCGAGATTGCCGCCGCCGATGCAATCAACATTCCCACCAGACAACTCAATTTCATTGTGTTTATTCCTCTCATACATGTAATCCGCCAATTAAGTAGAAAATAAGGACAATCATTAGAATCGTCCCCAGTCCTATTCCCGCTCCGCCGCCATAGCCCCATCTGCCATAGCCGTAGTAACCGCCGCCGCCACCTAGCAGCAAAATTAGGATGATAAGTAAAATCAGCATGGTGTGAGCTCTTTCTGAAGCAGCATTACCGCGTAGCCTGCTTAAAACTCCTGACTTGGTTGTGCGCTTCCAGCACCCCCGCCAGTTGGCTTCGCACGGCGTGCAAGGCAGAAGGCGGAAGGTCCTGTTCCAAAGCTCCGCGGTAAGCTTTCACCGCCCGGTCTTCACCTGCCTCGCATTCATCGATAATTGCTTTGTCCTTGTTGCCGACCGTCTCTTTGATGCTCATCCAGCCGCGATGAAAAGCCGCTAAGGCGTGGCCGGAATCGGCGGGCTTCTCGCCCAATGAAATGATTTCCCGTTTCATCTTCGCCGCATACGACGCTCGTTGGGCGGCATACTCGGAAAAGATTTGCTCCAAAGGAACTGCGTCGGCATCTTCCGCGGCTTTGGCGAAGCCCTTCGCACTGTCATCGCAAATTGCCAGCAGTTCATTAAGAACCTTGGCGGTCTTGTCGGTAATAGTATCCATTCAAATCGGTCTCCAAGGATGAGACTCGAAATAATGGCCGCTCTATGTCTCTTTTTTATCTATTAGCAGGTATTACTGGGCAGCGGGTTCTACTACGTTAGTCTAGGAAAAATGTCAATGCGCTCGCCAAGTACGCTTTCATCTCAGCGCGCTTCACCACCGCATCGAGAAAACCATGTTCCAGCAGAAACTCGCTCTTCTGGAACCCATCCGGCAGCTTCTGGCGGATCGTCTGCTCAATCACCCGCGGGCCTGCAAAGCCGATCAGCGCCCCCGGCTCGGCGATATTTAAATCGCCTAACATGGCAAAACTGGCCGTCACGCCGCCGGTTGTCGGATCAGTCAAAATACTGATATACGGCAAGCCCGCCTCGTCCAATTGCATCAACGCCGCCGATAGTTTCGCCATTTGCATTAGGCTGATGGCGCCTTCCTGCATGCGCGCCCCGCCCGACGCTGAGATCAGAATGAGCGGCGTCCCCTCCTGCATCGCCCGTTCAATCGCGCGCGTGATTTTTTCACCCACTACCGCGCCCATGCTGCCGCCGATGAACTTCAATTCCAAGGCGCAAATTTGCACCCGCCGCCCGTCCAGTGTGCCGCTGGCGCAAATCACCGCGTCCGGCATCTTCATGGCTTCTTCCATATCCGCCAGCCTCTGTGCATACGGTTTGGAATCTACGAACTTCAGCGGATCGGATGAGCGCATCCCCGCGTCGTACTCTTCATAGGCCCCTTCGTCGAACAACAATTGCAGCCGGTCCAACGCGCTGATGCGGAAATGATAATCGCACTTTGGGCAGACGTTGATGTTCTCTTCCACCGTCTTGCGCCAGATGATCTGACCGCAGCCGTCGCACTTTTGCCACAGGCCCTCAGTGCGTACCGTCTTTTCGTCTTCGCTGACTCGCCCCGAATCGAGAGAAGGCTTTTGCCGCGTAAACCATGCCATGTGGAATCAGCCACCAACGTACCACGCGCTCATCCGTTTATGGTTGAAGTTGGATTCCGAACCTTCCTCCGAGTCGGCTACGGCAATCGCCGCAATAAATCGCCGTCTAGTCGAGGATGATTCAGCGCGACCAAATCTCACTGCACGAAAAGAGTAAGTGACGGGGCCGAGATCTAGTACTTCTATATCAAAAGTTTCGCCCATCTCTTATAGTCTTCGCGTGAGATTCCCGCTATCCTAGTGGAGATTTGCCGCCGCAATTTGGGGTTGGGGCTGGCCACTCGCCGGAGGAATTTTATCTTGTCACGTTTTGTTTCGCTCGCTGCGGCGAGATCCGTAGCAGTCTGTGTCGCCCTGTCTCCGTTCGTGCTCTGGCACCCTTTGGCGGCTTTTGCGCAAGTTCAGCATACGCCTGCCAAAGTGCTCGATGGCAGCGCGAAGCTGGTGCAACATTATGATCCGACGCAAAAGTTACGGTTGGCGTTTTTGCTAACGCCGCCGCATTTGGCCGAAGAGAAGGAGTTGATTGAGCAGTTGCACGACAAGAAATCGCCGTTGTTCCATCAATTCCTGACGGCGGAACAGTTTAACGCGCGCTTTGCACCGTCGGCGGCGGATGAACAAGCAGTAGTGGCGTGGGCGCAAAGCGTGGGCATGACAGTCACCAATCGCTTTGCCAACCGGATGGTGGTGGATGCCGAGGCGTCCGCTGGGGTGATTGAAGACGCGCTGAAGGTGACGATCAGCCAATATAGTCTGGGCGGGGCAACCTATTTTTCGAACGACCGCGATCCGCTGCTGCCGGGCAAACTGGCCAGCATCGTGCAACATGTGGAGGGCCTCAATTCGTTTGAGCGCTTTTTGCCCGCCAGCAAGCGAGGTGTGCATACTCCGCTGCCCGATTACACGCCGGGACCGGCGCGAGCGGAGGGAGTGGCCGCCGCCGGCGATGCAACAGCGAGCGTGAAAGCCGCGAAAAGCCGGCCTCAAGCGGGGATGACGCCGGACTTCACAAACAACGCCTTCGACCCGCAAGATCTTTACAGCAGCCAGGGTTATAACTATGGGGCGCTGAATAATCAGGGCCACTGCTGCAATCCTTATGGAAACCCTAACAATTCGCCGCCGGTATCCTCAATCGCGCTGGCAACGTTCGGCGATGTTAACTATAACGATGTAGCAGGCTTCCAAAGCACATTTCCCTATCTAGCATGGCTGGTGCAGCACGTTTATATAGATGGCGGCTACAGCTGCGGCGCAGGCTTTAACGACAACTGTTTGGAAGCCACGCTCGATACGGAATGGTCGCTCGCCATGGCGAATAGCTTTGGATCTTCCAGCGCTACGGCCAAAGTCTATATCTATGAGAGCTCGGGTTCAGCCGCTGACATGTACAACTTTATGCTGTCCGATGGCTATGCGCGCGTCTTTAGCACGAGTTGGGGTTGTTCGGACGGCGTCGGCTGTTCGGATGGCTATATGAATTCCATAGATTCCATCTTTTCGGCGATGGTGGTGCAGGGATGGTCCTTGGTGGCAGCGTCGGGAGACCAGGGTGCAACGGCAACCTGCGGCGATTTGCTGGATGTCCAGTTTCCGGCGTCAGATCCGAATGTGGTGGCGGTGGGTGGAACGTCGCTTGTCTTCTATACGGACAACACCTTTGATTATGAAGTGGCGTGGACGGGCGGCACCGGGGCAGGCTCGTGCGGTAAGAATAATGGCGGCGGCACGGGCGGCTTCAGCTCTTACTTCGGCGCGCCCTCATATCAATCTAACTTTGGCTGGACCCGCCGGGCGGTGCCTGATATTTCGTTGAACTCGGGTGGAATTAACCAAGCAGTGTATTACAACGGCGGCTTAAGTAATTGGGAAGGGACCAGTATTGCCGCGCCCGAAATGGCCGGCTTCTTCGCGCAAGAGAACGCCTACCTTCTGGCGATGGGAAACGTGTGCTTCGCGGGTGCATGCGCGCCTCTGGGCAACCCGAATTACGTGCTTTATGGCGGGAACTTACAGAGCGGCCCGCACTATCCGTTTTACGATATCCTCTATGGCTGCAACAGCAACGACATTACCTTAGAGTTTGGTTTGAGCTCTTACTGCGCGGGGCCGGGTTACGATTTGGCGACGGGTTGGGGATCGGCCAACATGTTGCAACTGGCGTGGGGCATCAACTGGGGTATCGCTTCGAGCACCGCCGGCCCGTCGGTGAATTACACGGGGCCGGCAACAGGCGTTTGGTACAACTCAGATCAAATCGTCGGCTGGACGGTGATCGACAACGCATCAGGCGGTGCGGCGCCCACCGGTTTGGCAGGTTTCACACAAGGCTGGGATTCGATCCCGGCCGACCCGACTAGGGAAGCGACGCAGGGTTCCGGGAATTCGTTCTATAGTGGGCCGGAGTATCCCAATGGATCGGGCGGATGCTTGTCCTTTGCGGGCGACGGCGGCTGTGCCGGAGGCTCGGGCCAAGGCTGTCACATCGCCCATGTTCGCGCCTGGAACAACATGGGAGTCAGTTCCGGCGATACCACCTACGGTCCGGTTTGCTACGACACGATTGCCCCCATCGTCACGGCTTCCCTTTCTCCCGCCGCCAACGCCGCCGGCTGGAACAATACCGCCGTCAACCTTACGCTGAATGCCGGCGATCCGGGACTATTCACTGCTTCCGGCGTCGTCGGGACTTATTACGGCTCGCTCTGCGGTTCGCGCTTTGGATTCTGCTTTACCTACAACGGGCCTATCCCTATCTCTGCTAGCACTTCCATCAGATATGACGCCGTGGACAGAGCTGGAAATGTAAGTTCGCTTAACACTATCAGTATTCAAATTGACGCGCTACCGCCGGTCACGAGCGTGGCTCTGAGCGGCACACAAAGCGGCGTTTACTACATCACGCCGGTGCAGATCACGCTGACAGCCACCGATAATGCCAGCGGCGTCGCGGCAACCACTTACACTTTAGACGGAGGCGCGAATACCACTTATTCCGCGCCGTTCACCGTTTCAGCCCCGGGTAGCCATACGTTGACGTATTTCAGCAGCGACGTAGCGGGCAACCTGGAGGCAGCGCATACGGTGTCGTTCTTGATCGGTACGGCACCCTCGGTGGTTTCGATCTTACCGGATTCCGGTACCGCCGCATCGCAGATATTCACGGCGAACTATGCCGATGCCGACGGCGGAGCGGCCATCAGTTCCGTCTTCCTGTTGTTCAACACCTCGGTATCTTCGGCCAATGCCTGCTACGTGCAGTACTATCCGAGTTCCAACCTTCTCTACCTGAAGAATGACGCGGGCACGGGGGTGAGTTCGGGCGTCGCCCCCGGCTCTTCTGCTACTGTCTCCAACAGCCAGTGCACGCTGTCGGGCACCGGTTCCTCATATAGTTACTCGGGCAACACCGCCACTCTACACGTGGCGCTGACGTTTAGCGGAACGGCTCCGACGAACATCTATCTCTACGCGGTGGACAAAGACGGACTCACCAGCGGCTGGCAGCAAGAAGGAGTGTGGGGGTTGGTGGCGCCCACGGCCGTGTCGGTCACGCCGAATGTGGGCTCGGGATTTACGCAAACCTTCAGCGCCGTGTACTCCGACGCGAATGGCGCCGCCGGGATGAACTCGTTCTACATGATGTTCAATACTTCGGTTACCGCCACGGGCGCGTGCTGGGTGGAATACAATCCCTTCAGCAAACTGCTCTTCCTGCAAGGCAACGCTACCGGCGTGATGCCAGGATCGCCGGCGAGCGTCTCTAACGCGCGCTGCACATTAACCGGCACCGGCTCCTCATTTAGCACCTCCGGCAACACCGCGACTCTCGTCGCGGCGCTTACCTTCAGCAGTAATGCCTTTGCAAATATTTATCTCTACGCGTCCGACAAGGACGGGAAGAACTCCGGTTGGGTGCAAAAAGGAAGTTGGGGAGTGCCGCTTGCGCCGAGCGTAGTTTCGGTTACACCGAGTACCGGCTCCGGCGCGGTGCAGCAGTTCAGCGCGGTGTTTTCCGATCCGAATGGAGCTGGAGACGTTAACGCAGCCTATATTCTCTTGAACAGCAGTGTATCGACGAGCAACGGCTGTTATGTGGGATACAATCCGACGACGAATTTGCTGTCTTTGAAAAACGACGCGGGTACCGGTTCGGCAGGCAGCGTGACGCCGGGCTCAACGGCCACCATTTCAAACAGCCAGTGCACACTCGCGGGCACGGGTTCGTCGTATAGCACCTCCGGCAACACGGCGACTTTAGAAGTGGCGCTCACATTGAGCGGTTCGACAGCGACAAATGTCTATCTGTACGCATCGGACAGAAACGGCACAAACAGCGGCTGGGTCAAAAAGGGAACCTGGACGCCGTAGGGGGCTCTCAACGGGCGAAACGTCTTACGGCGAACATGGTGCAGGCTATGATGCCACCCAATGCCAACAGCGGCAGGGTGCTTGGCTCAGGTGTGGCTGCCAAGGTAGCGACTTCCTGGTCCCAGTACGACGGCAATTGGCTGTAGGGGTTTGCGCCGCCCTCGTCGGTGATATAAACATAGCCGGCGTTCAACTCTGCCGCCTCATCCAAATCGGCGAGCATATCGGTTGAGGTCGGGACATCGTAAATGATGTTTTCGAACTCGCTACTTTCGTAGTTTTCGAACCAATTCAAACCGTAAGGGTAGTTGTTGAATCCGGCGTCGCCCGGTGGCGCGGTGTTGGGCCCTTCGAACGTATCCAGCACATCGGCGGTTGATAAGTAGTTGGCGGGCGTGACGCCGTTCAAAAAGGGCTGGCCGGGATTACCAACCACTAAATATAAAGAGTGCAGGCCCTTCACATAACTATCTAGGCTCTGATAGTAAGCCAGCGTGCCGGGAACGACTGACATGTCGTCGAAGAAGAAGCCGTCAATCAGATTTCCGTACTGGCCGATGTAAGTAGAGATTTCACCCTCAACGGTTGCGAGCGGAGCGCTGCCACTGGCTGTGTCTACATAAGCGATGACCTTGCCGCCGGCATTCTCTAACTTCGTCATAGCCGTGATGTAGTTGGAATCCGCTGGTCCGGATAATGGGCCGCTGTTCGGGTTCAAGATAGCGGTGACCTGAACCTGCGAGGCGGCTGCGGTCATGGCGGCCCAACCATCGCCGTTGCCTCCAGGTCCCCCAGTGCCGGGGTAGAAATAAGAAGGAACAATCACGCCGATATTTTCAGCGAAGCAAAGAGCCGGCAGTAGGAAGAAGACTCCTCGGATGAGTGAAAGCCAATCATGTGGTTCCTCCTGGAATGTCTAACTTGAAAACTCTTTTCTAACCTGAAACCCTTTCATGATAGCGCCAAAAAACCAACGCGGCCACGCAGCCCCGGCGAGCCGTGAGGCTGCGTGTGCGACCCACTCAGACGAAATCGGCTTCGACCTAATATCCCGCCATGCTCCTGATTAGCTATGCGCATTCCCACCAAAATGTGACTTACTTCTGCAAAAAAACATATTCTTTGCGAATTAGCGTACGTAAATGCCTTGAGTTCCACCGCGCGGGCGATTAGAATCGAACGAAATGGTAGTCAAGGAAAGCGATCCGTTTCTGTGGCTGGCGCCTGATCTGGCCGGCGACCAAGCTTCCTACCAGGACTACGCCAGCGCTTGCTGGCCCGCTTGAAACGCTATTTCGCCAGCGCAGGTTGTAATGCGGCTGACGATTTGGCCGCCGAGACTTTACTGCGTTTGACAAAGAGGTTGACGGTCGGCGAAACGGGCGTGTTTGAGGGGGACGATTCGAGAACGAAGTTTCTGTTTGGTATCGCGAAGAACGTGCTCGCCGAATGGCGGCGTAGACCCGACGCAAAAGAAACGGTTTTAGAGGACGATGGCGTCCAGTTCGTTCTGCCGCCGGTAGATCTGATTGGCAGGCAGTGTCTGGAACTGCTGAAGAAAGCCGTCAACGAAAGCTTGGCGAAACTGAGTGAAGAGGACCGTTACCTGATTTTGCAGACAGTATTGAATGCCGGGTATCGGCGAACGTTCGCGGAACTGGCAGAGGAACGAGGAATTCAGGAGCCGGCCATGCGGCAGAGAAGCAGCCGCACAAGGCGGCGATTCGAGGAATTGCTGCTGGCTTCCGCGCAGATCGACGATTTGATTCGCTGCCTTGGTTTGAAGCGAGGTGTGGCATGAAGACCATTTCGCGGGCCGAACATGCCAGGCTAGTGCGCTACTTACTTTGCGAACTGGCGGAGCGGGAGCGCGCGCCCTTGGAAGAGCGCTATTTTCTGGATGAGCGTTATCGCGAAATGCTCGATGAACTAGAAACGGAATTGGCGGATGCCTATGTGGCGGGAACGTTAACGCCGGAACAACGGCGGCATTTTGAAAGCCGATTCTTGGTCACCGCGGAGCGGAAAGCAGCGGTACAGGCAGCGTATTTGACGAAGCTATATCGCGAGCGGGTGGCCGCCCCGACCGTGCTGCCGCCCGCCAAGGCCAGATGGAATTGGTCGATTGTGGCGGTAGCGGCGGCGCTCGTGATGGTGGTAGGCAGTCCCTGGTTTTTTTTAGAGACTTATACGGCAGAGCAGCGTCTCGATGTTGAATTGCCGAAACCTCCAGGGGTCCCTGTGTTGCCGTTCGCGCCGGCAGCGTCCGCCAGCGAAAGCACGCTAACGCGGAAACCACCCGATGCGGTTTTATTGGAAGCGGCCCCGCAGACCGACAGGCCAAGGGTTAGAACGCAAGCCGGCGCGCGCAATAAGCCCGTTTCTCCGTCACAAAGCGATGAGTCGTTTAGCGGTCCTGTTAAATATCGTTACGGGCTTGGTGCTTTTGCGCAATTGCGTATCCCAAGGATCGATCCCAACAACGCGGCAGCGCTCGGAGAACGTATCAAAGAGTCATTGTTAGCGAGATATCACCTCACCCTACTGACACCTGACAAGAAGGCAATCGCCATGCCGGGTTCGATCCTCATCCTCAAAAAGGGCACCTTGATCATGACTCCACTTTGGACCGACGCGCCCTATCGGAATATCTATGAAAACGGTCAGATCGTACCGAACGCGGCACTGGATGAGTTTCGCAAATGGGCGTCGGAGCCGGGCTTTTCGCGGCGCGGCGTCTTTACGCCAAGCGTTGTCGCCGGCGAAGCGGTTCGGGTCATCAGCATTGATGTACGCAACGACGGCGTTGTCTTTGATTTGTTTAGCGATGCGGACGCCAGAGCGAGTTATGCCCCTCTTTTCTTTCGATTTGCCACGGTCGCGCTGCCGCCGGTGGAGCAAGTGGAAAAGGTGATAGCGGAAGTCTTCGACGTACAGCCCTAAAAAAGACTTGCAGCTTCAGTATCATGGTGATATCATTCCGATAGCAGATCCAAATGGAGGGACTGCCATGGAAAACACTCAAAGAATTGCCAGTCAGGAACGTGTAGTGAGGGCCGCCAATGGTTGGGGCATGTTGGCGCTGCTGTTATCGCTTATTATGCTGAGCCTCGCGGGAATTCCCTATGAAACGGCGCAGCATAAGCCGCTGTTGATTGCAGCGGCCGCGCTGGTGCTCACGGTTTCATTCATTTTGCTCATGGGGTTGTTTAGCTTGCAGCCGAATGAAGCGCGAGTGCTAGTGCTGTTTGGCGAATACAAGGGCACCGTTCGGGAAAGCGGATTACATTGGGCGAATCCGTTCATGTCGAATGGAGGAGGAGCGATCGCAGCCAAAACGCCGGCCCAAGTTGTCGCGGCGGGATCGAGCCGTAACAAGATCTCGCTGCGCGCGCGAACGCTAAACGGCGAACGGCTCAAAGTCAACGATAAGCGCGGGAATCCGATCGAAATCGCGGCGGTTGTGGTTTGGCGGGTGCAGGATACGGCGCAGGCCAAATTCGACGTTGATAATTATGAGACCTACGTCACGACGCAGAGTGAATCGGCGTTGCGGCATTTGGCGAGCTTGTATTCCTACGACGACGGCGAGCCGAACGAAGCCACGCTGCGCAGCAATGTGGACGAAGTATCGAAAGCGCTGCGCACGGAGTTGGAAGAGCGGTTGGCTAAAGCCGGCGTGCGGGTGGATGAAGCGCGTTTGACGCACCTGGCTTACGCGCCGGAGATTGCGCAAGTGATGTTGCGGCGGCAGCAGGCGGAAGCGGTGATTGCGGCTCGGCAGAAGATTGTGCAAGGCGCGGTGAGCATGGTCGATCTGGCCCTCAAAGAACTGCAGGAAAAAGACGTGGTGCAACTGGATGGCGAGCGTCGCGCGGCCATGGTGAGCAACCTGATGGTCGTGCTGTGCAGCGAATCCGAGGTGCATCCGGTGGTGAACACCGGGACGCTTTATCACTAAAGAGCCGTCGCATGGCAGAGAAGAAATCATTTCTGCTGCGGATTGATCCTGCGCTCTGGGCGGACTTGGAGTCCTGGGCGCAGGATGAACTGCGCAGCATCAACGGGCAGATTGAATATCTGCTGCGGGTAGCCGTCCAGAAGCGGAAAGGCGGAGAGACTACGGGAACGCAGAAACCGACACCGGCAAAAGAAGGCTGAATCGGGTTCGTACTCGGCACGGATAGTCTTTGAGAGCACGGAACGAGGGCTAACACGATCTTCCCGGGGGAAATCGAGGTTGGCATTTTGGCTTAACCCAGGTTCGTCAGTGAACCTCTAATTTTGATTTTTTTGAGGGGTAAAGGGCTGTAGGGTATTGACAGGTTTGAGGCGATGTTTGGGAAAGCAATGTAGTGCAGACCTAGCCTCTTGAAAGCGATTGCGGCTCATGACAAGATCGGGCAGGAATGTTTTTGCGCGCGCACAGCCGGAAGAAGGACGGTAAGGAACACCGCTATTGGTCGCTGGTGGAAACAATGCGGACGCCGGACGGTCCGCGGCAACGAACAGTTTGCTACTTGGGGGAGTTGAACGATTCAGCGCACTCGCGCTGGTTGAAGACGATTCAGGTTTTCAATGAGCAAGGTGAGAGTCAGCAGCTAAGGCTGTTCCCTTCGGAGGTAGAGCCGCCGGCCAATGATCGAGACGTGGCACAGGTACTTTTGCAAAAAGTGCGCCTGGAAAGAACGCGCCAGTTAGGGCCATGCTATCTGGGTTGGGAGTTGTGGCGGCGGTTGAAGTTGGATGAGTTCTTTGCGAGTGCGATCGACACAGACGGTGCCGATGTGGCATGGTCGCGAGTGGCGGCGGTATTGGGTATCAACCGATTATGCTCACCGGGCAGCGAGTTGGCGATCGAGCAACGTTGGTATCCGTCCACCGCGTTGGGCGATGTGTTGCACATCGAAGACGGCAAGCTCAATGACACGCGGCTGTATCGCTGCCTGGATCGCATTCTGCCACAGAAGACGAAACTGGAACAGCACTTGAAGCAGCGCTACGGAGAACTGTTTAGCGCCGAGTTCGACGTGATGCTCTATGACTTGACAAGCACCTATGTGGAAGGAGCCGCTGAGTCCAATCCGCTGCTGCGGCGCGGCTATTCGCGCGATCATCGGCCCGACTGTCTGCAACTCGTTTTGGCGTTGATCGTGAACCCGGAAGGATTTCCGTGCAGCTATGAAGTGTTCAACGGCAACCGGGCCGATGTGACCACGCTGGAAGTGGTGATGCGGATGGTAGAGCGCAAATACGGCAAGGCGCGGCGAGTCTGGGTGATGGATCGAGGCATTGTGAGTGAGGCGAATCTGGCGGCGATTCGCAAACGCGAGGGACAGTATTTGGTCGGAACGCCGCGCAGCAAGATGAAAGAGTTTGAGCCACGGCTGAAAGAGGAGACCGGCTGGGAACAAGTGCGTGACGAGGTACAGGTGAAACTGATTCCGATTCCCGGCGGGCAGGAGACGTTCATTCTCTGCAAGACCGAGGGCCGTCAAAAGAAAGAGCAAGCCATCCGCGAACGATTCACGAAGCGCATCGAGTCGGCGCTGGGGCATCTCGCCAAGCAGGTAAAGGCTGGCCGGCTGAAGAATCGCGACAAAATTCATGTGCGCATTGGACGGATTCTGGCTTCGCATCCGCAGTCTGCCGACTTATATAGCGTGGCAGTGAAGGAAGAGTCGGGACAACTACGAATCGAGTGGGCGGCTAACTCAGGGCAGCAGCAATGGCGTGAGGCTCGTGAGGGTGCCTATTTACTGCGCACGAATCTGACGGCGGCAACGGCTTCTGAACTATGGGCGAAGTACATGCAGTTGACGGAAGTGGAAGCGGCGTTCCGCGCCTTGAAGAGTGAACTCTCCATTCGGCCGTTATTTCACAAGTTGGAAAGGCGCGTGAAGGCGCATGTGATGGTGGCGTTTCTGGGCTACGCGTTATGGGTGACGTTGAAGCATCTGCTGCAACGCAAGCAATCGGAGTGGTCGGCGAGCCGAGCCTTGGCGGAGTTGGCTACGCTGCAAAGCGCCGATATCGTATTGCCCACAACCGACGGCCGCGAGATTCGCCTTCGCCGTATCACCGAGCCTACCGCCGAGCAAAAATGCCTGCTTGGACAACTCGGCATCGCCTTGCCCACCTCATTTCAAATCAATCAGCAATGTAGCGCAGACTTTGCGGTTGCCTGAACTCAATCTAAAAGACTTAGCCCGGTTTCGACCCGTTCAGTGACGAACTTGGGTTAAGTGCGTGCGCGTAGCTCGTGACCGTGCGCTAGCCCAAGTTCGTCACCAAAGACGCCAAAACTGAGGTAACCCATTTAGAATCAATTTAGGCAGTAGCCGAGTCTGCACTACATTCGCGATTAAACTGAAGACGCTCCGGCAGGTTGATCCCGAGTTGCCGGAGTAAAGATTTTTGTTCTTGGGTGAGGTCGGTTACGCGGCGTAATCGGATCTCGCGACTGTCGGTAGTAGGAAGAACGATGTCGGCGCTTTGCAAGGTAGAGAGCAAAGCAATCGCCTTCATGGGCGACAGCGGCGGGACATCGTCGACTCCACTGGCCGATGGCTTTGAGTCAAACGCCGGTCGACGCTTCAGCAGATGTTTGAGTGTGACCCACAACGCGTAGCCCAGGAACGCTACCATGACATGCGCTTTCACGCGCGGCTCCAACTGATGAAACAAAGGCCGAATTGACAGTTCGCTCTTCAGCGCCCGGAAGGACGACTCTGCCTCTGTCAACTGCATGTACTTGGACCACAACTCTTCTGCCGACTCGGCTTGGAGATTAGTGCGCAAAAGATAAGCGCCTTCACGCGACTCGCGCCAGTTCTTGCGATCTTCTTTGATCTCCCAGAATAGGCGAACGCCTTCCGGCGTGTCGCGCAGAGCGAGATCGTACAGATCGTTCACCTGCGGGTGCCGGGCCTGGATCTTGCCCAACCGCCGCTCCATTTTGTTGCGGTCTTTTAGCCGCCCCGTGACGATAGCTTTCTCCAGGCTTTTCAGGGCAGTTTCCATGCGGTTGGAAAAACGGTTCCGGATCGCCTTCTCTTTCTCCGCGCGGCCTGCGGTGCGGCACAGAATATAAGTCTCCTCGCCGTTTGGTATCGGGACTTTCTTCACCTCTACTTCCGGCCGCACTTGCGTCCAATCGTCCTTCAGCAGTTCCGCTTCGAACTGTTTCATCTGGCTGCGCGGTGTGCCCGTCAGATATTGTCCGCCGCGTTTGCGGATGGCGGCCAGATTCTCTTCGCTTACAATGCCTCGATCAAAAATCCAAATTCTGCGCGCCTTGCCGTACTTGCGTTCCACCATCCGCAAGATGGTCTCCATCGTCGAGACGTCGCTGCGGTTGCCATCGAAGGTTTCATAGCTGAAGGGGAACCCTTCGTTGTTCACAATCAACGCAATCACCAGTTGCTCGCAGTCGGGCCGGTGATCGCGCGAATAGCCGCGGCGCACCATTGGATTCTTCTCCGCCGCCCCTTCCACATAAGTGCTGGTCAGGTCATAAAGCAGCCCATCGAACTCGGCTCCGAATAACGCGCCGTAGCGTTCTTTCAGATGCCGCTCCAGCTTCGTCTTGTGCGGCAGAATTCGGTCCAGACAGCGATACAAGCGCGTATCGTTGATCTTGCCTTCTTCGATCTTCAGCAGATCGTCCAACGCGGTGGATGGGTACCAGCGCTGTTCAATGGCCAGTTCGCTGCCCGGCGCGCACAGCCGGTTGATCGCCAGCAACGCGGCCACGCGGGA
>Ga0302319_10002945_pt1 | contig 36091 bp, 46 predicted proteins | sample Bog_T0_2_FD_203319 | JGI IMG/M metagenome (GOLD analysis project Ga0302319, IMG submission 203319) | Peat permafrost microbial communities from Stordalen Mire near Abisko, Sweden - Bog_T0_2 | ecosystem: Environmental > Terrestrial > Soil > Wetlands > Peat | place: Sweden: Abisko, Stordalen Mire...
AGCGCCACCAACGGCGGCTCCAATTGCAGGCCCAAACAATGGAACAGCCGTTGCTCCAATGGCCTCGGCTGGACCAGACAGGTGCCTTTCCGCCCACCCTCCCGGTGTTGTATTCTGATACAGCTTATAAAATATCTCTTTTGCCCCCTTTAGTGCAGCGTCTGCTTTTCCAGCGGCCACATATTGGTCATTTAATTTACCTAGCTTAGCCTCTGCAGCCGGATCACCCTTTGCCCTTCGTGCAAGATCATCAAATGTTTCGGCTGCATTTGTTTTTAATATTGGTTGAATGTTGTAGGTGCCATCTTTGTCCGCATTCTCAGGACCATACACAATACCATTGGGTTTTGAGTCTTGAGATTGCCCATTAGTATCCATCGAAGGAGCGGCAACTCCCGGCTGTGATCCTTGCTGCCCATTAGTACCCATCGAAGGAACGCCAGTCCCACCGCTTCTGCGTGCTCCAATAAGATATGCTGCCTTGGTTAGCGCATCCTGTTTGTCTGATAAAAACTTAGAAATTGTTTGCTCAGCACCAACTTGCGCTTGAGGAGTCCCCAATTTTTGAGCTAGCTCAGCAGTTTTGTGAATCATGTAATCGTTCCAACTGGATTTTGTAGCTAGAATTGCAGCTCTATCATCTCCATATAAGTCGCGGTATGCGCCGTAAACTGTCTTCTCGTTGTCTTGATTTTTTATTTGGGCGGCAATGTCTTTTTCTTGCTGATCCTTCAACCAGTTTGCTGCTGGGTTATTACCGGTTCCACTGAATCCGCCAGTAAATCCACCAAGCAATAGACCAAGAGCCGTTTCAACCTTATTTGCTATCGGCATGCTTTGTCCGAAATGTTTTGGATCTACAGGATTTTGTCTCATGTAGTTGGCAAATTTGTCTGTATGATAAGCCATATCATTGTATGCGTTTGCTATATTTTTTTGAAATGCTTGCTCGTTTTGTTGGTTCTGCTGCTCAATTGGCACCATGGCCTGAGCTTTTGCTTCGTCAATCTGTCGCTGTTTATTGGCTGAATCAATTGCGAGCTGTGTTGCCTCTCCCTGTGTGGCTGCAGCATTTTTATAATTGCCAAGATTTTGATCAATAGGCCTATCTGATCCATTATTTTCGGCCATTGCATCGACTGCTGGCGCATTTACACCGGGATTTGTATTTGTAAGCATTTGCCTAGATACCTCTAAATCCGCCGGTAACATGCTTCTGGGATTTGTTGTCTGAGAGGTATCTAAATCGTCATCGTCTTTTTGAGCGCCTCCACCATGTGCCATTTTAAGACGTTTTAATTGCTCACGATGAATTTTTGGCAACTTGGCAATTAAGATTGTCATTTCATGACCATCTTTGTGCCTCATTGTGGCGGTTTTTTCGTCTTCTTTAACCTTCTGAAACTGAGCCAAGTCCAGCATTTTCATTACTTGCTGCCTTTCGGTGCCTTCATGTGAACCGCCCTTCTAACAAACAGTTCGGCATTATCTCGGCTTTTCTTGTTCATGATATGTCTTGGAAGGACGACGCCGCCTTCCTGTAAATCTGCAGGTACAGTATCATTTTTCAGAGAATCGCCTTTTACTTTTGGTTTCCCCGGTACCTTTTTACCCAGTTTAAGCGGATTCTCGCCATGTTCAACCACTCGTTTTACTTCTTCTGGATTTAAATACCGCTCCCCAGGAGAAAGCATTGCCGGTACAGCCCCACCCTCTGCAAATAGGAAGTTTGCCACATGGCTATCGTGTGGACCGGATGCAATAATTCCACCCTTTGCACGGAACAATGATCCAACTACTGGCACATTAGAAAGAAGCGACCCAACCCCATTAACAACATTACCCGCCTGCTGCTGGTTTCCGGCTGCAACACCAGCATTAACATTGTTAATATTAGATTGCATAGACACGTTCGCACTGTTCGCCGCCGTGTTAGCATTCTGCAAAATGCTTTGCTCATTTTGCTGAGTATTATTAACACCTTGTACTGCAGATGCACCCTGTGCAACCTGTTGCTGCGCCAGTGCCGCAAGCTGTTGTTGAGCCGCAATCTGCTGCTGTGCCTGCGTCGTGGCCTCTTGTCCAACCGCCTGCTGCTGTGTTGCTGCCCCCTGTTGTGCGGCCTGTCTAGCCAATAACCCGGCATTCGCAGAAGAGCCGCGTTGCCCTGCCATAAGCGCCGCCTGGTTTGCTACGTTTGTCGCCGTATTTTGGTTTAAAGCAGACTGAGCAGCATTGGGACCGGTTCCATTAATTACACCCTGTAGCTGTTCCGTTAAATTAGCCTGAGTTCCAAGGCCCTGCTGCGTACCTGGAAGCATTTGGTTAGCAAGGCCCTGCTGCTGGGCTATACCACTTTGTGCTCCATTGTATGCGCCATTAAGCTGGCCTACGTTGGTACCATTTTGGATTGGTGCACCGGTTGCTTGAAACTGATTATTCAAACCAAGCTGATTACCAACCGTACCAATCAGTCCATTATTATTAACCGTTCCGACTGCAGACGCCCCGGTTTGTGCGGGTCCAGTAAGCGTAGTTTCACCACCAGAAGCAAAATAATGTCTATTCCCCAGCTTTTTAATCAAACCGCCCTTGCTCATCTTTTGCGGTTTTCCCATTTTTTCATTAAATCGCCTGATCTTATTTAAATCCATAGCCCCGCCTAGTTTGATGTTCCTGCAGTATTTGCGGACCGAACCGGTCTGTAGCCCCTTATCAATCCCAATACACACGTAATTGCGCTTAATGTAAAACCAGCCCCCGCCTGTACTCCAAAACTTGGATCATATACTTCCTGCAATGATATTTGAAATGCCTGACATTTTTGAGTCCCAGGCTGTATTCTCCACTGCTCTAGCGAGCCAAGTCCTCCGTCAGGACTGGTTTGGCCGTAAATGTCATCAGAACCGTAAACACCGGTGTAGTTGCTTGGAGTAATCAAAACCTGCTCAGAAAATGCCCCATAATCATAGCCAATCTGAAAATTTAAAAGATGCGGTGAGACATATTGTCCCAAAATCTGTAATTCTAAGATTCTTTCGAAGCCCGAAATTCCCTGTAATTGGATGTGCCCCGTTATAAAACTCATAAGAACAGGGTTTGATCCGTCCAAATACACCCCAGGAGTTTCCTGATATACTCGCCCTTGAGCCGAAAGTATTGTATGAAGGCCCAGGTAGACGCATGAAGAAATGGCGGGTACTCCAGTGAAAGTTCCCCAGTTGCTATAATAATAGTCGTACAGAAGATGCTCGCCAGTATTTAGAGTAAACCTAACCTGAGTTGTTCCAGGAACATTTAATGCACTTTCAACCGTGCTCCCGTTAAACTTCTCTACCGGAGCACCAATATAATTTGTACTTAGGTCTCTACCCAGAAGCCAGATACCGTCTTCGCTTTGAAACATTAACCCCTGAGGCATGAAGACAATCGAGTTTTGATTTTGGCAACCCACCGTTGCAGTAATGAACAGCGGCTGAGAATAGCTAGAATTTGTTCCGGTGTTATCTGGGCCGCTACCATTGATGTAGTAAATAGCATCCTTTTTGAACACTATAAGCTTATCATCCATAGGAAAAATAGCAGTAATAGGACCAGTTGCAGCAGTTGTTCCAGCATTAGGAGCTATATAGTAAGTGAATAAATCCGAAAACTCTACTGGAGTGCCTTCAATAATCTGTTTTGAGTACCAAAGAAGATTGGGATCTTCTGAATTTACAATCCACTGTCTTGTATCAAACAGAGTTGTAATATTATATGATGGTGGGTTTAAGTCTTCAACAACACCACCGGTTGTGTAAATTATAGAGTTACCTAAAATTGATGAATCTGCATTGCCATCTGGAATAGTGACATAATCTGATGTGGTGCTATTCAGATAGGGAGCAGTAATTGACGTTACTTGGTAATAAATCGGCTGATTTGTGGACCACCTATAGAGAACGATCTTCAGAATATTTGCTGTTTTATAAGTAATCCTTAATGTCGGAATGCTAACGGTTACAGAGGTATGTGCGCTAGTTAGCGTAATGCTTACTGGTATGCTGGGCGCGCTTCTAAAAATATTTCCTTGGTTATCACTCCACTCGTAAACAGCCTGATAGTAATATTCGCCAGCCCCCATGCTTCCAGCCGTTGAAGATGCAACAACAGCCACGCTGTCCGGCCAAAGAAAAAAATTCTGTTCTACTGGCAAATATCCATCATACATCCAACCAAATCCACCGCCAATATTGAGATTATTACCAATCTCAGAGGATGCGATTGCAGTCGTTCCGATTGTAAATGAAGCCAGATTAATGCCAGTTTGAGCATATATACCTCCGCTAGTTGTCTGCTGCGTATTGTTCTGAGTGTTCAATGCTGCAATTAGATCTTTATACAGGTATGGTATTTGGGCAACATTTCCAGTAACTGTTACGCTAGGCAATCCAAGCGTTAAATATCCACCACCATTTTCGTAAGCAATCTTTGCAACCACTTTCGGGGATGTCTGAACGCTAGAACCATTAATCAAAAAATATGTCGGCTGAAATGGGCTTTGATACGCAGTCAATAAAAATACTTCACCATTAACAATGAACGCCTTTGATGCTATCCCAACACCTCGAACCGCAATAACAACCGACCCAATAACTATACCAGTATTATTAATTATAACCCTATTTATAAAATTTGACTGTATTGCGGAGTCGTACCCATAGCTATTTTGTACCTCTGTAAATACGGTGCACATCCCATTTTGAGCAGCAGTTGCAATATTTACAAGCGCGGTGCTTCCACTAATGTCTATAGGGTTATAAACCAACGTTATTGATCCAAACGCGATCGACACAGAAAAAGTATACGCGGTTTGCGTAGAGTCATTATAAAATGTGCCGTAAATTATCGGAGTAGTTCCTCCTGAAGTCATAATATCAACACATATAGACATTAGATTGGCTACATATGCAGACCCAGTAAATGTATAGATAACAGTTGTAGAATTGTTCGATGCAATCTGCTGTTGTGCAAGCGTAGCTATGTGCACGCCCTGTCCGCCAGTAGTACTATTATAGGCTACTACTATTGTATTATTTATGACTACCGCGTCCCATCCTGGATTTGTTGTCAATTGCACATACACATCAGAACTAACGTTATACGCCGATGATATGTTAGACATACCAGAAGAACCCAAAAGGCTTTTAATTGGCAAATAACAATACTGTAAATAAGTAATTCCAGAAATTGTTACCGGGCTAAGAATTACAAAAAGATTAGCAACAACAAACACCCTTGAAGATCCCGAAATGCTACCGCCAGAAAGAAAAGGTATTTGCGATGGCTGTATAATGTTTTGTCCGGTAATTGCATCAGCTACGGCATATAAATAGGTGTTTGTTGCATTGTTTACGCTCGTGTAAACTGTGCACACTACTCCGTCAGACACCACAGAATCGGCCTGAGACTGGTTTAGGCTATTTCTTATAAGCGGCAATGTGCTTAGTTCTAATGACTGGTAGGACCCCTTTGAAATCCAAGTTTCTGAATTGGCATTGTATGCATTAATAGAATTTCCAACTGTCGTCAGATTTCCATTAAAAGTAGTCAAATATGTAGAACTATTATCTGGCAATGATGCAAGCGCACCAAATCCATTTCGCTTTTGAAGTAGTCCTCCATGCTCAAAAATAGTATTTTCAAGGGATATAAATTTTCCTATCTGAACCTGTTTTGGGTCTGTTTTGGTATCTAACCCTAACGCGAAATTGATAGGAAAGCTTTGCTTAGTTATTGCCATATTTACAGCTCATAGGCGACCAAAGAACTGCCAAAAACATACAATCCAGCAGCAGAATTTGAGACAGCCAACCTAACGGTATATGTGTAAGTTCCAGCAGCCGGTGTATCGACATAATAAATCAGCGATGCCGGGTATACAATTGGCGCACCGCTTGCCTGTGTATAAAGCGGTTCTCCAAATGGAAGAAAATAGACCAACTGAGTGGAATTCTTAAATATACCAATATAAGGGTATGTTCCGGGAGTACCAGGAGCACCGCCATTATAATAACTAAAACCACTACCAGTAATTGTTAAATATGCCGGATCCGGTTGAAGCATAATAATTACTGGCCTACCGGTTGTGGTAATCGTTGCAGACAATCCAGGGACTGCGACCGGAGTAAGACTACTCGTATTAAATAATGGCAAAGTCATGTTACCAATCTGCTGACCAACCGCAACCAAGTTAGGGCGGGACACACCTCCCGATGCAATGTTTGCACTAGATATTCCCTGAGATACCGCTACTGGATTGGTAATATTTCCATATTGATCCATTGCCATGAAAGAATTTGCAGTGGGCAACGTCGGAAGTGTAATGTTGAAGTTATTCGCCATCGAACCCGGCGGACTTAATGTTAAGAACTTCGAGTTGGCTACGTTATTTCCTAGCAAAATTGAACCGCCCTGAATGTTGGCGGGCACAGTAGGAGCAGAATCAACCACAAGAACTGGAGTTATTGAAGAAACAAAAGAAGCAGTAGCCGTTCCGCTTGTAATCCCAGAAGACGTAGCGTTAACACTTCCCCCGGAAGTAATCTTAATAGATGCGTCACCAATACCATCGTTAAAATAAAGATTTCCATCTGTACCAACAAAAATGGAGTTCAAAGTGCTAAATGGAAGCGTCTGCTGGGCAAAAACAGCAGCCTGCAATCCTGTTGCAGGATTACCATTAAACGGTAGTGCAGAATTAAGATTGATACCAGTTGGGTTAATCTGAACACCACCATTTGGAGCCGCATGATTGTGTTGATCAATTTGATTAATGCATGACTGCAAGTTGAATGCATAGTCTGGTCCAGTGTCAATGCCTGGAATAGGATTTGGTAGACCCATATTAGGAGTAATAATTACATTTGCCATTTAAAAGACCCCTATCGAGACAACCACATTCGCACTGCTAGTCAGCGTGAGTGTTAGATTGTTGAATGGAGCAGATCTATAGATTGAAGCAACTCCTTGCTGATCTACTAAAATCCACCCCTGCTGTGTTTGTCCTAGTTTATGATTAATCGTATTTGTTCCGGCTACAAGTGAAACATTCGGTATAATTGTAATGCTATTTAATGGATTAGATAAAACTGGATCAAGTTTAGCCTTCCACTGGGTTTGCATCAGACTTAGGGGTTGATGGTTTGTGTGTTGAAGCGGTAGGGCCATTAATATCCCCAACCCCCGCCCAATCCACCACCAAACCCACCGCCATAATTACCCCCAGGACCAGAAAAGTTAGGGTCACCCATGGTGTTTCTAGTGTTTGTTGCGGTGTTTGGCTGTCCAACGTTTCTATTTGCTGCAGTCGTTTCAATACGAAGCATAAGATCAGACTTTTTGTTCATTAAATCCTGTGCCTGATCAAACAGCTGTTGCTTCGAAAGCGCCTTTGCCGCTGCATCGACTACCACATACTCCCACCACGCCGAGTACCCAAATGGCATCATATCTGTATCTAGTAAAAGCTGTGCATTGATTGGGACATACCAAAGACGGAAATATTGCCCAGAATTGGTGGGAATAATATATACTTGGTCGCCCATTTCCCTAAACTGGAATGAGCAATATTGTCCCGATACATTGTTTGAGGCTGCACCCAAAAGAATATTGTACTTGTTATGGTCGGCCCAGTTAAACCGGGACATTGAAATCCATCCCTGCGTATTGTTAATCTGAGCGCCAAATGAGTTAAAATCCATTCCGTAAACCTTGAAACATGCAGGAGCCGGAGATCCAGAAGTATTTGGTATTCCACCAATATTGGGATAATTTGTCCCATTTGGTAACGGATAAGAAAGTGCTGATGTGCTTTGAATGATTAGAGGATGGGCTAGAAAATAGTCTTCTCCAAACTTTGTAACCAATAGATCATACAACTCCATGACAGAGTTGTTTAGCATCAGGTTCCACTCATCTAAGGTAACGAAATTGCTTTTAAGCATGTCAGCCCTTAGCTTGGCCTGATACCTAAGATAACCTAAATTAATCTGACCTGGCGCACATGGGGTAATTGATACCGGCGAAGACGCCATATAACCAGAAGTCCCAGCAGGACTAACCGACGCAACAGAATAATAATATGTTGAACCGATAGTAACGGTTGAATCAGTAAAGTAATTAACAGTAGGAGATGCAATTACGGTGAAGTTAACTCCGTCTGTGGACCTCTTAACGCTATATCCTGCCGCACCGGCGACCAGTGCCCATGTCAGCAGGTTTTGTCCGTTCCCAGTTTGTAGAATTACCTGCACAGGTACACCGCTCAAACTTGCCATGTTTTACCCCAAGTTAAAACGGGTAGAGCCGGTTTTATCCATGCCCTACCCGCCAGTGTTGTACGCGCCAGTTAGAATCCGACGTTAGAAGGGCTAAATTTAGCGTCCACATAGAAAGACAATCCCACAACCGATCCAGTAGCTGGAGCAGTAGCCACTGGGACCTGTCCAGAAGCCGGAAGTCCCAGCATTTGTACCATGATCCAGGATCCCACGAAAGGACTTCCACCCTGAGGCATTGGAGCAAAAGAGGCATTAGGATCGCCAATTACTTCCATGCTAACAATATCCGAAACTCCTGGAGCCATAACAAGTCCGCTACTAGATCCAGCTCCAGTAGCCTTGGCAATAAACGATTGACCAACTGAAGGATTAAGGCCCTTAGGAAGTCCAACCGACTGCCAGTCCTGCAGGTTTGTGTCGCTAGTAATAACCGCAAAACCAAACCCAGTTGCATATCCAGTTACCGCGTTTGTGAAGCTAAGGGCTACAGTGCTTCCTGGTCCAGAAACAAAGCTAAGCACCGATCCGATCGGAGCGCCAACACCAGACGTTACCAGCGTAGTTCCGGCCACAACCGAAGTGGTGACGGTATACAGATGGCCCGAGCCATCCGTCCAAATTGAATTAGCAGAAGCAGATCCGGGCGCAATGGTGAAGATAATCGGCACAGCAGGACCATGTTCCGGAATGACGGTAGACCCATCCATGGGGATACCGGCCACTGGGAGCGCAGCGGTTGATGTAACCGTAACGGTAGAAGTCCCACTTGCCGTAAATGCAAATGTTCCGGAAATTCCAGAGGGAAGATTTTCGATCGTCAAAACCAGTGCGGCACCAATTGTTGCAGCAGAAGAGTTGGCCGCAATGCTTTGCTGTACGTATTGCAAGCCACGTTGACCAACCGGAGCGGGTGAACCAAGCTGAGGAGCAACGCCAACACCGGAAACATTAAACCAGATTACGAAGGTATTTCCATAAGAATCAAAAAGGCTGAAGTATTTACCAGCAAGCGAACCTGCAATGTCGGCAACGGGTGAAATAGTTACAACACCAGAAGGACCCGCTCCAACAGAGGTAATGATGTACGGGCTGTGAACGCTAAGAGCAGCAGAGGCTGCGTTGATGGCCAGTGGAGATCCAACAACTGGGGAAACAAATCCAGAGAATCCGCCGAGATAGCGATTGTAATTGGAAGCCAATTGAATCCATGCATATCCGGGTGTCGGGTTCGGATTAGAACTGGCTGGAGCCGTAGAATGCATATAAACATTCTGCACACCCTGTCCTTTAAGATTTCTAATACCCATTCCTGTTCCGTTGGCAGGATCAACCACAAAATTACAATCAATCAGAACGGGTTGAGACCCGAACGAATAAAGACGACCGCCATTGTTTCCAATCGTATTACCAGACATTTAAGGAACCCCTTATTTTAAACCTCGAAATGTAACCCCCAGATTGCCGAGGCATCTAGTCTGAGAGGCGCAGAAGTGCCCTACGCTAATGCGTATCTGCTTCGGAAAAGAAAACGGCTTCGGGGGTTTTAATCCCGAAGCCGCTGGCGTTTATGGCTCAGTAAGAGAAGGGTTTACTGAGGCAGTGCGACCACTGCATTTGCACCCGGAGCGTTACAAGAGAGGTTAAGATATCCACCCACGCGAATCTCAACCGCATCCTGTCCAGGAATTGGAAATCCGAGCATATCGTAGAATCCGGGGAAGGTAAGGAATTGAGGAATCTTACCCAAAGAACGAAGCTTCCAGGTCTTCATTGTCAGAATATACGCGGTTTGTGCCGGGCAGTTTCTGTCCTGAATAATCGAGATTTCACCATTTGCGGTAGGAAGTACAAGCGCCTTAAAGCTAATCTCAACTTCTTCGTTCACCTTCGCGCGGATCATCTGATACTGGCCTTGACCGGTCAAGTTCTTCACAAGGGTCTGATAAGAGATCGGGTTGATAAAGATCGCATCTGGATCGCCAGCTTCCGAAGACTGAGCAGCAAGCTGATTAGTTGCGTCAATCAGGCAATCCTGAATTGACTCGCTCTGTCCCTGGAAGCGCAGACCAGCTAATTTGGTCGGTGAGACCGAGCGATTCTGAGCAAAGAATGAATCGCTAGGACCGGGAGCTACAGAAGGCACCCAAGAACCCAACCCAGCAATACAAAGCATGTTCGCCGAATTCAGGCCATTGGTGCTGAACAGAGTGTCGCCTACACGTCCCAAATTCGGAAATGCAGTAGACCAGCCGCTAGGAGTGCCGGCAGCACCCTGAAGGGTAGGAGACACGGTAACCGTTCCAGCTCCGGTGTCCACTGCTACAACATAACCAATCGCACCACCGGTGGACTGCGTAGCAGTTGAACCGCTGATCGAAAAGGCGTTAAGAGCCATGTTGACTGAGAATTGGTAGACCATGCCCAGGTTATCCAAAGTGATAACGCCAGCATTGATCGAACCGCTGCCCAGACCGAAAGTTCCACGAACGCCAGACCCATCCGAGAACATTTGGAACGCGATGTCATTCGAAGCCCCCATATACAGGGATTTCACGTTCATTTTGGCTGCTGGCATGAAAGCGCCGATGTTCTGAGCCGAAGCGCGGAGGAATTGGTTTTGAATTGAACCAACTCGATACACATTAACGGTCGTCAGAAGAAAAGAAGCCGTAGCAGGAGCGGTCTGGTAAGTCTGAGCAGTGCCAAGGTTAGCAGAACCGCCACCGCCAACATCATACAGAACTGGGATGGGAAAGTTCAAACCGCCCAAACCCATTTCCGTTTCGTCCTTGTCTACCATGGACAAGAACCTGTTTTTATTGAATACAATGTCTTTCATTACCCAGGCGTCGTCGCTATAGAGCTGTTTCAGGACCTGCAAGTTGTCTTGGCTATTACTATAAGCAATTGCCGGATTAGCTGGAGTACCCATTTATTACCTCTGAATTCGGGAAGCCTGAACCCTTCGTGCAGCTTCTTCCCATTGTTCCATTTCCGACATCATGTGAAATGGTTTTGACGATGGCTTCTGACCGGAAGTTACCGTCATGCTTTGTGTTATCGTTTTTGGCGCGGTCTTCGGAGCGCCCAATACTTTGGATGGATCTGAAAACTTTTTCTTAATCTTTGTTACGGAAGCAAACTTCTCTGCGCGCCTTACAAGTTCGGCCTCAATCTCTTTTGCCGCCTGTTCTGAAGTTAGTTCGATTCCATCTTCTTCAAAGCTATCGTTAACATGCTGTAAAACAAGATGTTCTACTCCAAGCTCTTTAATCGTAGAAAACTCTTCATTCTCGCCAACTATTTTAGCGATTTCTTGTTTCCACAACGCTTGGTTAGCCTGATATTCTTTGATAGCCTGTTCTTCTTGCGCCTTCTCTAATGAAGAAAGCTTTTCTTCAACTTGTCTGTATCGTTTCTCGGTAGGATCTTCTGATGACTTTTTATCTATGAGATATTGAGTATACTCATCATAAGATAATCCAAGTTCATCTGCAGCAGAGTAATCCTTGGCTTCAAGTTTTGCCTTGATCTGAGCATATTTGTCAGCATCAGCTAACTTTTGAGCCAATTCTCTTTCTCGCTGTGCTAATACATGCTCCCTCTTTCGCTGTGCCTGCTCTTTTCTAACTAGCGCAGTTACCTGAGGGGATAACTTTACAGACTCTTCTTCTTTTTGAACCGGTGCGTCTTCAACCTGCTCATTAATGTTTGACTGCTTCGAATTTTCTAAATCCTTCTTTTGGATTGGAGTCCCAGTTACTGTAGTTGTGCCTTTTGGGTCGTAACCTACGAATTCTTTTGAGGGTAAATCAAACTGACTTTGCTCTAAGTTACTCTTTGGAGTAACCGGAGCATCTATTGCTTCGGTAGTAAATGACATTGACTCGATTCTCCATTATTATTTTTCTTCATTTTTTCTTCGGTCATACTTGCACCCCAGACGTAGGCCCTACGGATTGTGCCGGTGGTGCTACTGACAATTGTCCAGCTCCCTGATCCTGTGGAGTTGGCATGGGAGGAGGAGGCGTTGCAGTCTTTTTTAAAGTCTGAATGGTAGTAAAATAGTCTTCAAGTAACTGCTTTTTAGAGTCTTCAAGGTCAGTTACTGCATATTTATTGATAGTTTGAACGGTTAGAGTAGTTGCAAGATCGGTTGGATCAAGGATAAATTCATCCGGTGCGGAGAATCCAGATTTCCCATTTTCAACAATATTATCAAGATCGTGCAAAATACGCTCTTCTAAGGCTAATGCGAGCTGGTCCGACTGCTCAAGATCGGGAAAGTTTGATAACCGACGAAATTCTTGATTGGTTATCTCGCCTGCCGCTAGCATCTCTGAAAGCTTTGCCTGACGACCTGCGGGATCGCGTGGGAGCGAAGATTCATCAAAACATTGAATAACATAAGTGTCTTTTAAAACTCCACCTACAATAGGTAGATCAACTTCTTCAGTCCCATTTTTTCCTAGATATACAGTGGTATAAGATCCAGTCCTCTGATAAATGTCGCATGCCTTGTCGATCATTATGTAAGCAAGATCAGGATAGAAATTCTGGTATCGTCTCTGAAGGGCAGCAAACCTATCGCTTTCAACGTTCTGCATCGTGCGAAGTGCTTCACCTGAATTTAGACCGGCCTGCTTCTGTGAGGCCGCACTAAGCTGAGATACACCAGACATTTGATAAGCATTTTCAATCAACCACTTGATGTAATCGTATATCTCTTGATTGTTGCACGTTGCATTAACAAACTGAGGCGCTTCTGCCATCGTTTTTACTTTGATGATAGAGGCAACGTTGTTGTTAAATGCGGTCTCTAAAACCTTAGACAACTCAGAAATGATAATTTTAGGAACACCGACCATTTCAATGCATTGGGATGCAATTATCAGCATTTTGTAGATTTCCATTTGACCAGGAAATAGGATTTCTGCCAAACCCTGAGCAAACCAACCTACTGTGTTTTGGTTATAATCAAGCTTTGCAAATGGAAAATATGATTTTTCCCAGGGTTCATCAAGCAACACTCCCTCGCTGCAAACGATGACGTGCCGACCGTCCTTGGCCATTTTACCACTAGGAAGGTGCCAGCCTTCGCTAACAATAAACTGGTCAGATACCGTGTCAGTCGATTGCGGCGAACTGTCTACCGTTCCACCCTGAGATGCGTATATTTTTTCTGATTCTTTCGGAAATTCTTCTGACATAACTCCACGATCGCACAGCTTTGTTTGAATCAAAGCACGCGGTTTGCGGTAATAGGCATCGTTAAAATCTACAAGTAGTTCTGTCTCCAATGTTCTCTCTAGTTCAACCTTTTCGTCTTTTTCGATCACCTTAATAAAACCATTTCCAAGCTGAGCACAGTCTCTGAACGCTTCCGCTCCGAGTTCATAGGCCTTGCACCTATAAAACTCGCCCATAATAAAATTGTTCAGCTCTTTGGCTATCTTTCGTTCCTTGTAATTTCCTGCGTTAGTGAGGAAAACAGGTCTAGGTTTATCCTGTGTAATCTTTGAGGTGAGGGTGTCGATACATGAATATACGACATTGGCGGTCGGTCGTCCAATCGGCATCTGTTGCGAATTGTCCAAAGTAGAAGTAGAAGCCAAATAGTTATAAAGAGGCTTGCCACTAAATAGCCGTGAGTACATAGAAGCTTGTCGTATCCGCGCCGAATGGAAATTTTTAAGAAACGCAGTTGTTGAAAGAAGTTGGGCAAGCAATTCTTTGTCATCACGCGCTAACCACCATTGGTAATAGTTTTGTTCTTTGGGCAAGGTCTTACGATCTCTGGGATCAATAATCTTGTCCTTAGCCATCTTAGCTACTTCAACCGGGCTTGTCGTGAACCCCATGGATTATCCCCCGGCTCCTGCTGGAAAAATAGTATCTAAAAGCTTTGAATCATCCATCCTCAGGGTATTAATCAATCCCTTTAGCTTCTCAGTTGCTTCTTCATTGGCTACTGGAGCGTCAGAAAGTGTAGGAGTTGGAGCTGGCACATGCACCGTAGAATTGAGAGGTAATTGCTCAGAGGACACAGAAGTAAACTGGACTTCAAATTCTGATGATTTAAAGTGTACCGCTCCGGAGCGTTTTAACTCCCGAAGTATTTCAAGAGTTTCTACAGCATTCATAATGCGTCGAAATACTTCTTAATTCGAACGATTGATTTTTTAAGCTGTTCAACGTCCTGGCTAGACTCATCTTCGCCCATTTCAGTATCCGTGGGAGATTCATGGTCTGGTTCTCCAAGTGCTTGATTAACTTCCACATCTTGCTTCTCTTCAAAAGCAACATTTGGATCAACCGCTTCTTGACCGGCATAATCCATATCAGGACGAAGTGATTCTCTTTTGCGTTTACGAATTGCGGCACTGAGCGCCTTAGCTTCAAACATGATTACTCCTTATTTAAACAAGAAAGTACGATTGCCTCGATACCTTCCATGATTCTTTTACGATCTTTTTGATCAATTGCAGCCATCAGCTCTTCGCCGAGCATGCTATGGATCTCATCATCAATAAGTTCTTTGTCTTGTTCTGCGTCTTCATGGACTTCTCCACCACCTGCCATAAGACTTGGCTTAGGCATGGACCGCATTTCTTTTAAAGTACGCGCATGAGCAAGCTTGGCGGCTTCCCGTCCGTCATCTCCGCTGTCCTTGCCCTGACGAACAAACATTCCTGCGCTGCTCATTCCAGGAGCACCATGAGAAATCGACTTATTAATTCCCTTTTCGTTGTCTTCTCTCTTTGTCCAGCTGTCTACAGATCCACCTTCGGAATAGCATGCTGGATCTGAGCAACCCTTACAAGTAGAGCCAACACAGCCACCCTCTGCCTTGTGTTCGCCAGCCATGTTGTAAGCGATAGCAACCGCCTGCTTTTGTGGCTTCCCAGCCTTCATTTCGGTCTCTACATTATGGCTAAAAGCCTTAGGCTTCTTTGAATGAATCAGCGGCATTGCTTTCCTCTTTATTTTTGACGCATTGAATTAGCGCCTTAAGCGCCTGCACGAATGATTTGTGATCCTTTGATTCTAGCGCCGAAATAAGTTCATCTAAGGAATTCTCAATAAGATCGTCATCTTCTGAGAAGCCGTATTTAGATATCCCAGACATGCGGCGAAGCTTTGGGACTTCTCTAGTCTTTAAAAATGGAAGGTTCACAATGATGTGGAGCTGCTTCGGAAATTGGCTGGGAAGGCATGACTCGAACATGCGACCGTGCGGTTAACAGCCGCCAGCTCTACCAACTGAGCTACTTCCCAACTCTACCAGTTATTCCAGATGGCCGATCCATCCGCATTATTAACCCATGTCCTGCCGGATCCGTTTGGATTGTTCGTGGCCTGGTCTCGCTTGATCTTATCCATAATGGCCTGCTTATGCAAATCTTCCTGTTCTTTGATGTATTCCGGAGTCCCAGGAGTAAGTGCCTTTTTTGCAGGAGTTGAAAGAAAGTGATACCCATTAAACCATCCATACAAAAATGCATCACAAAGATGGTTTGGAAGGTTGGGATGTTCCTTTTTGGGATAGACGATCTTGTCTCCAGACGTTTTCCAAACTAGCGCCATCATCTCATCTACTAAATCATGGCAATCTTGATGCAGTTTAACATTCCCCTGTATCAGGTCACCGTTACAAATCTCGATGTGATCAGCCTTACCAAGCTTATCAGCATATTCGAAATAGATATTGGAACGCATCGTCATAGTCTCAACGCCCTGCTTGTTGGCGCCATCAATGATCACGCTGTTAACTGGATATTTTGGATCGGAAAGGAAAGTGAGAAGCTTTGTCTCTACTGCATCGAACGTCATATGCTTTTGCTTGAACGTTTTAATGACCCAGAATGTGGGATCATTATCGTGATAGGCGGAAAGGACTATTGCAGTATCATCCTCCCAACCCAAGTCGCATGACAGCACATAGTGCCACCCTTTCGAATGTGGATAGGGCAAATCCCTAAACAGGTTTCTGTCTGGATTAAACTTATAAACCAGTTTGTCCGTCTCGATTACCCACTCATTAAGATACCACTGCCTAAATTGAGGTGTCTCCATATAGAGAGGCCTATTTTTAGCAATTTCATCTAGCTGTGCTTTCCAGTCAATATGTGGGTTTTCGTGCGCCGACCATCGGTGAATAGACCAGCCTTGTTCTTTTCCATTTGTTATGTCAAAAAAAAGCCCTTGAGTGAAATTAGAGCTTGTACCAAACAGAGCAATGGTGCCACTTTCGTCAGCCATAGCTGGACCAAGGATATCGTAAACCAAATGAGCAAGATTAACTGTATAAAGGCTAGATTCGTCGATACAAACGAGTTTGTATTTCTTTCCAAGAAGTTTATTCATCTCGTCTTCACTAACATCAACGCCTGTGATTCGAATTACAGATCCGTTTGGGAAAGTGCAATCGAGACTCTTATTGTTAACATGAATTCCGAGTTGATGCGTTCGATCGATAACCTTGAGAATATCCTTCATGATAATATCAAGCGCAGATTGTCTAGTAAGGCCAACAAAAAGGCAGTTACATCCAGGGAATCGAAGTGCCGTAAGTACCATGTAAAGTCCGGCAGTAAAAGACTTCGCCGCTCTTCTGGTACAGTGGATCGCCTTTAATCTTGATGGGTCGTCTATGACCTGCTGCTGCTGTGGGAAAGCGGATTCATATACACCCAGGGCGTAACTATCTCCGGATAATAGGGCAATCGCATCGTCAAGAAGACTATTCGTTGTCTCTGGGTGTAGCTCCATTAGCAATCTGAGACTCCAAAACGGCAACTGCCCGTTTCATGTAACTAATCTTTTCTTCGGGAGACATGGTATCTGCAGTCTTTATGTCGTCGGTTTCTGGTATCTTTCCGCACATTACTTCTATTATAAACTGGAAGGCCCGTGAGTCCCCTTCTTTTGCTTTAAGAATCTGTCCTTGGATCATCTCCTCTAGCTGCAAAGCCTCTGGACCATGTAGACGTTGCTTGGCTTGCTCATCTGTCATCCCAGCATAAAGGTGTATTAGGCGGATAAGGGATGCCATGTTGGTACGTCTAGCTGCCCTTAATTCGGCGGGCAGCGCCACAAACGGTCCATTAGGGTTTCTTATTTCCCCTTTTTGAATGGGTCTAAGATTTTTAAGGCTATTTGGATGGCTCATCTTAAATTCACTTAGTTATATGACACAATAGGTCGTGCCCACTGAACGTTAACCCATGGTGTTTCTTGAATTAAACCGCCCAGCTTCCAGTACATGGTGTGCTCGTTGTGACTCATTGCGTCTACAGTGTATTTGTTTTTTGGGCTGTGGGGCATTATATTTTCGGCTGGATGCCTTACGTAAAACTCATATACCGGCTCCATATTAATCCCCGGAGAGACTGGGGCCTGGAATCTGGCGTACCAACACTTAATTCCGTCTTCGAAAGAGCGCTCAAGTGCTGATATTGGCTTCGGACCTGGCTTCTTCTTTTGTACCTGTTCCATAATTCTCCTTATAAACCCTTATATTGCACAGCTCTACGATCTTTCTACCAATCTTTGTCATGGGTGCGCTTACGGTTTTACATTTCTTGGTTAATAGCTTGGCTATGCCCTTTTTGCGATAATCAATCTTAACGTATACAAACTCTAGATTCGTTCCCCTAATTACCGCATATCCGGCGATAAAGTCCGGATCCAACTTGTCGCATGCAATTAAAACGGTTGTGTCGTGGTCTCCTAGAATAGATTTAATCTCTTTGGTTTTAAATGTATAAAATTCTGCAGATTTTCTCTCGTCTCTGGATTTGTCATACCAAAGAGAATTTCTCCACGTAGAGTATATCATGGCGGTGTCTGATCGTGGCTTTGGAGACCTATCAAATGGCCTAATTACGATTACAGTCTCATCGCTTGGCTCTTTTTCCCTTGTATCCACGATGTTCATCCATTCGGTTATGGTTTTAATAACTCTAAAAACGGCGGTGTCGCTTACCATATGGCTCCGCTCAGACTCCCGGGTAGACCTGCCTTCGCAGTAGTCTTGCCATATGGCCTTAACTAATACAGGATTTAGCCTACTATTTCCATGCTTACACAGGCTTGAGCATATTTCATCAAATTCTGGGTGGTTTTGAAAATGCTCTTCTTCTTTAAAGATGGACTGAGGCAGACTTGAGACGGCCATAACTCCAGGGGGTTGATGCATTTCTGAATATACCCAGGATGATCCACTCCATTTTTTTAGTGGCCTATCTGTGTAGTCTGCGCTTTCCTGATCTTCAAATCCGTTATTCTTTAGTATTTCGTACCATTTGCGCTGCAGGGATAAGAAATCAGGCGTTTCAAATGGATTCTGCATTCTCTTGTTCAATAGACACAACATTTGAAGTGGGTTCTTCGGCTGATCCACAACCGATTTCTTGTGCTACCTTTAGGCGTTTTTGAATTTCCTGAACCGAGTGATAGGTCACGTGGCAACTAATTCGGTTAATGCAGGAACTAAATAGCTCGATTTTAGACACCCGTCCCACCTTGTGATCGTAAGCATGAATAGCAGACATAAGGATTTGGGCGCAGTAATCCCCGTCCAGGGCATGGGGCGAGCAAACTTTATTAATTTCTGTCAGGATCTCATTGGTCAAATCCTGAAACTGATCCATGGTTACTGGCAAATAAGTAGCGTCGTCTTTAAACACAATTTTCTTCATTTTTTTCTCCTAGACAAACTTTTGTTGTCTTTTGAGCTGACGATAGTATTCTTCCTTTTAATTGCAACAACAAACTTAAGGAGAATTGAAATGAATCTTACTCAACTTGAACAAGCCCTTTTGCCCATCGCATCCCCCCTGCTGTTGACTCTTTGGTCCGGTACCTTGCTCCCAGCTATTGCTGCCGCTGCGAAGTCTGGCAGTCCTGAGATCCAGATTCTGGAAACTCAGATTGTTGCGATGCTGGATTCAACCGTGAAGGCGGAACTTGCAAAATTGGCAACTCTTTAATATATGACCGATGCCCCGGTAGTGAACCAACCTAATCCTGTCTCAAATCTAGCCGCCCAAACGGGCGTAAACATCACTACTGGGGCAATTAATACCGGCATTGCAATTGGTGAAAATCTTTTGTTCGCCGATTACCCTCCACTCGCGATGCCCGGACTAAAGCAACTCATTCAATTCATTATCAGCTTTTTTGCGGAATACGTGATCAAAGGGGTTGCGGAAGTTGTCACGTTTACCGTGATAGATTTCCAAATCTCCAAAGAAGAATCTAACTTTAACGACGCATTAGCAGCACTGAAAGCAGCACAGGCGTCCGGAGACTCTAATGCTCTATCTAAAGCCCAGGCGGATTTCTTGGCTGCATCTGCTGCCATGGTCAATTACGACGGTTCTACTACTACCTAGTTGTGCAGTCCAAATTAAAGACGAAGACGTTTATGTTGATGCGGGTTCGGCAGGAGCTGTCCATGCAAAATTGCTTACCTCTGGTAGTAATTGGATTTCTAAAGACTCTTGGGATAGGATGAGGGAAGGCATGTTCTGCATGGATGCAAATGCTGTAGGCGATTTTAAGGAAGAAATTGAGGAACTATGCTCTGTTGCAAGTTGCGATTATCCCACAACTCAAGCCATACAGCAAGTCTTTGCGGGGCTGCATGACATCAACCCAAACATTCATCCTAGAGCTGATTAAAGAATTGCGGTCCTGGCTAGGGCCACTGCTCGCCGTGTGGGCATCTTGGCATGTAGACCCTAATTCTAGAAAGAAGGCCGACAATGGTCCTACATCTAATTAGGATTGACTTGTCTCCAGACGGCATTTTTAGTGAACTACATTCTGATTCTGGAGGGTTATTGTTTCAGACTTTAGAACACTCTTATAACTGTGTCCCTAAAATTCCTTGCGGATCCTTTCAGTGTGTTCGGGGAATGCACCAACTAGAAGGAATGTCTTGCCCATTCGAAACATTCGAGATTACGGGCGTAATCGGCCATACTAACCTGCTTTTTCATGTCGGCAACTATGACTCTAATTCTGCCGGCTGTGTTTTAGTAGGAAAAGAGCGGCAGGGTGACATGATTACGTGCAGCAGAGAGGCGTTCTCCGAGTTTATGTTGATGCTGTCGGGAATAGACTCTTTTACCCTGATAGTTTCATAAGTGCTTCCGTAGCTCAGCGGTAGAGCACCACACAGGGTATACCCATTGCGGTTGTCGCGTGTTCAATTCACGCCGGAAGCACCATTTTTATATTGATACTTTTTGTTTATTTATTGCCTATTTTTATATTGCAAAACCTAACCGGTTTGGATAAATGGCATTCATGAAAATACACAAAGCGGCGGTAGCACTGGGTAAGATTGGCGGTAGAGTTAAAAGCAAGGCAAAGTCTGCGGCATCAAAAAAAAATGGGAAACTGGGCGGTCGGCCCAAGAAAGTGACAGTAAAATGAATACTAGAAAAATGGACAACGTGGAAATTATTGAATCAATGGCAATGGATACGATTTTAGCTAATGCCATTAACTCTTACATCTCTAGTAAACTCGTTTATGGTACTGCTTCGGTCTATTCTTTAGAGGAAGTTTTAGATGACCGCATTTGCTTCTATCAGAGCAGAGATGTTGAAATTGAACACGACTATTATGAAGAGGGTGCATGAACATGACCACCAAAGAATCATTGTACTCGTTAGTACAGCAGGCTAATGCACTCAGTCAGGCCCTGGCCGAAAGCGGTGGAGAACTAACTCCAGAGTTAGAGGCTCTTGTTGCTCACCTTGACATAAGCATTCCGGCCAAGATTGATGGTTATCAAGTCGTGCTCGATCGGCTCGACTTAGAGTCGGCCTATTACAAAGCTAAAGCCGATTACTACGCAAAGATAGCGCGGGGCCATGGCGCCCTCAAAGACCGCCTCAAGGACGCCATAAAGCAATCCTTGTGCGCCCTGGGGGCAACCGAGATCCGGGGGGTTGATTCCCGGTTTGTTCTGTCTACATCGACTCCGGCGCTGGTCATTGATGAGTCGCGGCTAGATAAAGAGTACATGCTTGTGACCTATAGTCCCGACCGAGAACGCATCAAGAAAGACTTAAAATCGGGCAAAAAGATTGCCGGGGCCGAATTGAGACCCAGTCAGGCGCTACGATCTTTTGCAAACAAAAGGAGTCAACAATGAGTCAAACACCGGAAATAAACCACCTAGCTTTAGCCCTAAGCAACGCGCAGTCTAAAGCTATGGCTGCGCTTAAGGATAGTTCTAATCCTTTTTTTAAGAGCAAGTACGCGGATCTTGAAAGCGTTTGGTCCGCCCTGCGAGAACCGCTCACCGAAAATAAGCTATGCGTGATTCAGACAACCGATTTTAAAGATGGAATAACTGTTGTCATCACTACGTTGGCTCACTCCTCCGGGCAGTGGATCAGGGGCTATTACCCACTCAATCCCGTAAAAAACGACCCGCAGGCAGTCGGGTCTGCGCTGACATATGCAAGACGCTATGCGCTCGCAGCCATCACTGGCATAGTGCAGGTAGACGACGACGGCGAGGCCGCAATGCATAGGTCAAAACCAGATGTCATATCCCAACCAAACGGGGCACCGGCGGCGTCGCCACTACCGGGTCAGACTTCCGCAGGCCCAATTTGCTGCGAGAGACCAATGATGGCCAGTAAGTTCAAAGAAAAAGACGGCTCAGATAGTTGGTTTTGTGTGACCTGTAGATCCAAACGACCTAGATTGCCAGATGAATAAAAAACCCCTTGAGATTTTACTTCAAGGGGTCTACAAAACGAATAAATAAATATTACAGACTTGCGGGTCCGTCTTTCGCATGAATCAATGCGGTCTGCAATATAAATTTAATCGGTGTGTTTCTAGAGCGCATACAGGGTCAACTTGCGGACGTTTGCAAATAGTTGATCTGGTCCTTGGCGGGACTCCTCGAGTGTACGAGTAGCATAGCTGGATGAGAAAACCCTCGATCTAGCATCTAGAGGCTGACGGCGTGGCTCCCTTCAAGGAAACACGAGAGAGTTTGAAACGGTAGGCACGCATTCCGGGGATCTGGCTCTGCGACCGACTCAAGACAAGACCCTTTGTCGTTCAGACTCTTGTTAGAATTCTCGGAATACCCAGCCAAATGGGGAATAGAGAGAGTTTACAGGCGGGGATCGCTAAAGAATAAAATAAAAGAAGTCTTTTAGGCATCCCTGCGTTCACCGCTTAAGGAAACACGGAGGGTACAGCCCGGACAACGCTAGAAATTAAGGAGTGAACGCAAATGAAACAGGTTTCTGTAAGAATTAAGCCAATTAGCATCCGATGGTGCCCTCGATGGGACAAGTCGGATAAATTTTTTTATGTGGGCAAGAGTTGGGAAGCGTCCTTCCGCACTCTCGCCGGTGAGTATCGTTGCGAAATGGAATCGACGCGTATTCAAATTGGTCCTATCCGCATAATGCTTTGCTCATTTGATCTGCCAGAGGAGTTTACATGACACTCGCGTTGCCGGGCCACGGAAACACGGCTCACTCTGCTGCGCAACCGCTCCGCCTGTGGTTCGGCTTACCTGTAGCCATTGGACAAGCCTCAGATGTTTACAATCAGGTTAGCGACGCAATCGCCAAGCCAAGGAGGATGAGATGAAAGAGTATATGCTTAGATTTTCACGATTAGAGTGGGCTGGCTGGATTCCTGGCGTGATGGATGAGGGCCAAGAATCACCCGGATGGCACGACTTCGCTACGACACGTTACAAGGCATGGGGTTGGCTTTATTTCAGATTTTCTATTGTGAGTCATTCATGACCAAACAATGCGCAGGCTCCAAGGAAAGAAAATGAATACCCACTATGCGATGTTAAGGGTACAGCCCGAAAACGGCTAGAAATTAAGGAGGTTTGACATGAAACATTCACAGGGGCCTTGGCTTTTCAATAATTGCACCGTGTATCAAAAGAACTCAGGTAACAGTGATGGTAGTTGCCGTAGCCCAATTGCATTTACGGGTTGTTTTTTGCTGGATGACGGGACCAACACGGTCGAAGAATGTCAGGCCAACGCCCGTCTAATTGCGGCAGCGCCTGAGATGCTCGATGCATTGAAAAAAGCGCAAATTGAGTTGGGATCATGGATAGGTTGCGGGGCACCTCAATGGACTACCGATGTTTACAATCAGGTTAGCGACGCAATCGCCAAGGCCCGTGGATGACTTTGGGAGGCTATTCCCACGGGCATTTCCACGTAAGTCGTGCTACTGGGCACCCCACAAAGCGTCACTTAGGTGCGTACTCGATATGAGACTATTATGAAAAAGTGTAATTCTAGTGAAAAACTGAGGGATATGGGATTGCGAGTGCTAGTCGTGTGTGAATTTTCGGGCATAGTGCGGGACGCATTTAGAGCAAGGGGCGTAGATGCCTGGTCTTGTGACCTACTGGCGAGTGAGTCAGAAAATGAGCACCACATAATCGGGGATGCGAGAAATTGGATGGACAACCGCTGGGACATTTTGATTGCCCACCCACCATGCACACACCTAGCTGTTAGTGGAGCAAGGTGGTTCAAGGATAAGCGGAAAGAGCAGAAAGAAGCGTTGGACTTTGTGCGAGCCATATTTGCAGCACCAATAGCTATGAAGTGCGTAGAAAACCCAGTCAGTATTATTTCGAGTCAAATCAGGAAGCCTGACCAAATTATCCAACCGTGGCAATTTGGGCATGGGGAGACAAAGACAACGTGCTTATGGCTTGAAGGTTTGCCGAAGTTAACGCCGACAAAGATAGTCGAAGGAAGAGAAGCGAAAATACACCGAATGCTGCCAGGAGCGGATGGGTGGAAAAACAGGAGCAGGACGTATGCGGGTATCGCACAAGCAATGGCGTCGCAATGGCGCAATCCCAAGTGAAGCAGGATGCGAACGCTATCCCGACCCGTCCCTATAACAACCTACGCTCGCTGTATCTTCAAAATGGCAGCAAGTGGGAGTGAGCCATGGCTAAGTATTCCGTCCATAACCGAGCAAATAGAAAATCCGGCGGCCCACTCAAAGCAAAAATTGTGGTGGGCGTATCTGGCAGGGAAGTGCCCGCTTTGAGCTTCCAATGTTTTGAGAGCCGCCATTCAGAATGTGTCGGTCGTACTGGAATAGGTCCGTTTTTAATGAATGGAAAGTGTGAGTGCCGGTGCCACGAAAGGAAACCAACATGACACTGATGATTCATTTTAAATTGATCATTCAAAAGGGTACAGCCCGAAAACGGCTAGAAATTAAGGAGGTTTGACATGAAACATTCACAGGGGCCTTGGCTTTTAAATAATTGCACCGTGTATCAAAAAACTCAGGTAACATTGCGGCAGCGCCTGAGATACTTGAGGCATTGAAAAAAGCGCAAATTGAGTTGGGCTCATGGATAGGTTGCGGGGCACCCCAATGGACTACCGATGTTCACAATGAAAACGTAGACTGTATTTCGGGAAGTCCCGACTGCTTTAGAAGCAACGGTTAGTAAAAGTTTTTAAACCGAGCGAAAGCTCATAACTGAAGGAGAGAAGTATGAATATGGTTGGAAAAAAAGTAATTGTTCGCGCTCAAGTTGCGGGGGTTCATGCCGGTGTTATTGAATCGTTCGATCCGGCAACTCAATCCGTCACGTTGACAGGTGCTTATCGCCTCTGGCGCATTTACACCCGCGATAAGACCGGCTCAATCAGCGATGTGGCTGCTAACGGGCTTAAACCAAAAGGTGGCCATTCTATCGGCGCACGTCTTAAGTCCGTTACGGTCATAAATCCTGCCGGGCTTGAACTGGCGGAAATGACAGACGACGCCTACGCATCCATTGAAAAATGGAAAAACTGATCCATGAAAGCGCGAAAAATTTATCGCGACGGAATTGAAGAAATCGTTACTGGACCGGTCAAAACTGTAATCACGGCCGAGGGTCACACAATCGAGAGTTACAGGCTATCGGATGGCAGGAAAAGATTTTTTGCAACTTTGGTCGGGACCCACTGGTGTGCCCATGGTGATACGGTCGCAAGCGCGGTTGCGGATGCTATTTGGAAAGACCCGACGAAGCGTCCTTCAATGCAAGCGCTCGTCGGGTCGATCAAAAACGAAGGAAAGAATCGTAAGATTACTCTCAATGAGTTTCGAGTCCTAACCGGCGCATGTTTGACTGGGTGTCGAGATGCTTTGAGTAAAGTCGGACGAGATGATTCTCCTATGACTGCTCATGACATCCGCGACATCGTGTCTTTCGAGTGGGGCAATAAACTTCTTTCCGTTCTCGGCTGGGAAGAGGTGAAATCATGAGCGACAGCGGCATGATCAACGGCTACGGCTACGGCGACGGCTCCGGCGACGGCGACGGCGACGGCTCCGGCGACGGCTCTGGCTACGGCTCCGGCGACGGCGACGGCTCCGGCTCCGGCTCCGGCGACGGCTACGGCTACGGCTCCGGCGACGGCTACGGCGACGGCTACGGCTACGGCTACGGCTACGGCTGGGAAGAGGTGAAATCATGAGCGACAGCGGCACCGCTGCGGTGAATGCAATGGCTCTAACGAATTAATTTAGGAGTAGAAGTATGAATAAACCGAAACAGAAAAGTGAAAAACTGGCGGTATTCTTATGTATCGTCTGCGCAACCGCTCCGATGAAGTTGAGAGAGAAAAAGAAATCTGGCGCCGCGCGCGCGGCGACCGAGTTCATCTCGGCGTACAGAAAAGGAAATAACCGTAAATGACAAAACCCGACAATTACAGCGCTGACGATTGGGCAACTATAGATGTCTATATAGAATCACTTCTTAAAGATGGGAAACGATCTCAGCACCCAGAATTTCAATTATTATTTGCAATCTTTGGTAAAGACCGAATAACTAAAATCGCAAAAGCAATACTTGAAAAGGAAAAACATGCAGATACATTGGAATCGAAAAAATAAATACAGAGCAACTAGAACTGATGGATTTCCCAGCAGGCTTGAGGCTGCTGTGTTCGATTTACTTAATATGCTACTCAATGCTGGCAAGATCATACGCATAAGACAGCAACACAGAATAGATTTTCCATGTGGAATTGGTTGGAAAGTCGATTTCAGTTGCGACCGGCCCGACGGATCAACCTATTTGGTAGAAGCAAAAGGATTTGAAACTTCAGATTACATTTTAAAGAAACGAATGTACGCACGATGTCCTTGTTTGACCGCTCCGAGTCATCTGGAAATCTTTAAGGGATCTTATGCAAAGCCAAGGGTGGCAGAAGTTATTAGCAGGAAAATATGAACAGGCATATCTGTGAATTCTGCTCAGTGGTTATCCCAAATAGGGTTTACATGTGGATCGGTCGTAAAAGCTTTTGCTCTAGAACGTGTGCAGTTAAATTGGGGTCAATGCAATATGAAATTAAACCCATTTCTCGCACCAAACGAAAGGACCGAAAGAACGAACAGGTGACGTTTGTTCGAGATATGCCTCGTGGAGATTTTAAGAGGGATTAAGAATAAAAAAGGAGGGTAAGGATGTGAAAAAGTTCGAATTGGTTTTAACGGATATGATGCACACTGGTTGAAGTTGTGGCATTGTTGAACAGTAAAAATAAGGCGAAAGCTAAATCGCATTTGTTTGGATGTTTAAAATGAGTGAGAAGATTAGGTGTTTAAAGTGTGGACTTTCTTGCAATCTTAACAAACATAGTATGCATCTAGCTTGCAGACAAGTTGCCAGGACGTGCTCTTGTGGTAAACCATATTTAGGTGGTCCATCTTCTGACTGCTGTACTTCATGCCGCAAAGTTCGCGCTAGACGCAATCACAGACATAGAAATAGTCCGGCTTATGGGACTGGCATAACCGAAAATAGGCCGTTGAGATTTGTTGGCGGAAGTAAATGAACCATCTTTGACCTTGAAGCCACAACTTTCAATTCCAACTCTTTTGAGCAGGATGCGAACGCTATCCCGACACGTCCCTAAATTTCCGCCAATACCGATTTCATTGCCTTTTCTCCATCAAGTGAGCGAAAAATTATAGGATTATTGGTTGGGTTAAAAGAACAATGTAATAGCCCAGGTCGTTAGATTTCATTCCAAATTAGCTCACTGGCGCACGTGATTCCGGTACCAACACTCATCTGACAGGTAATAAGGACAGCGTATCCTGGATCAATTATTGTAATAGAGCAGTTCTCTGCTTCATCTTGTGTTGTAGAAATCAGTGTTGAACGATACGTGCCATTGCTGGATACGGAAAACTGCCCAGGACCATATATTGCCGCCACGCTTGAATTTGTAGAAGACAGCCTAGAATTAATTACTGGAGTCTCAATACCGGTACTAGTAATAAGTGGACTATCATAATATCTAAATATTGCCGATGCTCCACTAGTTAAACAAGAAAGTCTTCTTGATAAGATAAACAGCCCTCTGCCATTGGGAAATGCACTGTTTACAAGAGAAGGGTTGCTGATTAAATAGATAGGCGTTTCTGCAATATTTGTATAGTTAGCACTAACTGCCAGCTTAAATTGCTGCCCGAGATATGCCTGCAGGTCAAATCTATCTAGAATCGAGCGTTGTGGTACTTGATTGCTAGTTGCTTTGGTTTGGCTCATTTTATATTTCCTTTTTATATCTTAATTAATGCAACACCTTTGTTAACAAATACTGAAGAATGGCTACAGTTACAGCCCCAAGGATAAATACTAATCCGCCCCAAATCGAATTAATCTTAAATGAATCAACCGTCTTTGATTCATCTTTAGGACAATTGGGACCATCAGTTGACCGTGTAAACGCCCGCCTAGGCTGTAGAAACTTCTCCGCCAGCATAGATAGCTGCTGCGATACTTCTCTTTGCCACTGGGCTTCCGTTGCAACATGAGCGGTGAACGTTGTGTTTAATGACTTTAGTTCATCTCCCTGTCGCTTCAAATCTCCGAGAACATAGTTTTTCCATTCTGACCATCCATTGTCAGTCATATAACCCTTTAGTGTTGCCCAAAACAAAAAACATTTGCCGTAAAGCTAGTGCAGTCCCATACAGATCAGATTAAATGTGGCGTTTGCGAGTGCGGGCACCGTTGAATAGGTTTGAACCTCTACCGAAGTGGAGGACGCTGACGGGACCAGGGCCAAGTATGCCCCGCTCTGAGAAGACGCCACGCACATTGGGGTTCCAGAGAATTCTGCCGATGCAATGGCTCCGGTTACGGTGCCGGCTGCGCTACAGGAAACTCCCGTAAGCCATGATCCGGTCTGAGAGGTAATCGAGCAAGTCGAGCTCGCCGTTTGAGCAATTGTCGCACTCTCAACGTGATACTGCCCCGCCCCGCTACTCGTCACGCTTCCGGTGAGATAGGGCGCGGGCATCGGAGCGTCTAATTCAACAACCGAAATAGAAGTTAGGTCGAACGTAGCCGCTCCGCTTCCAACTATGCGACCGTAAGCCTGGAATGTCGCAGCCTGAGACGACGCGGTGTATGTTCCGCAGGCCCCCATTGCGCTATAATAACCCCCGGTAGAACTAGTCTGTGCCTGTGCCCCTGTAATTTGATTTCCAGATCCATCGGCAAGTGCAACGAGTGTGCTTTGTCCGCTTGAACTGTTTTGCTGGTATCCGGAATAACAGACCAGGTAATTTCCGATTCTAGGAAGGGTGCAGTTAATTCCCAACAGAGTGCCAGATTGCGTGCAGGTAACGTTTCGACTCGCTATAACCGAAAGAGTTCCGGTCAGTGACGACGTGATAGATCCAAAACTAGTTGACGTTGTTGTCCCAGAATACGCAGCAGAATACGCGGTGGACATGGTTGCACTAGACGGAGTGACATCAGCTCGGTACCCTGTCTGCGAAGTTGTCGGGAAGTAAAAAACATTCAACGTCAGCGGAACGTTTGAATTGATGATGTTAGCAGAACCGCCAGATATAACTTTTGCTTGGATCTGGATTGTGGCATTAGACAGGGCGCTGGATTCGTAGATTGCTCCGACTACGTGGTTAACGTACACGATGGCCGACCCACCGCTGCCGCTGGTTAGTCCTTGACCGGACACGTTTGTTCCATCAGAATACTGGAAAACAGCCGAGTCTGCTGTTGTTGTATTTCCAAATTGACCTGACCCGACAATCTGGTACTCTCCAGGTCCGCCACTAATCTGAAATCCTGGAATCTGGGTTGAAGGCGCCGAAACAGCCCCCGACGCTGTATACGTGCATCCAGTAACGGCAGAATAGTTTCCAAAACTAGTAGACGTTGTGGCCCAGTTTGAAGAACAGCCGCTAATGGTGACAGATCCAACCCATTGCGCCTGGCTTACCTGAGAGGTGTTATTCGCCCTACCTAGATACACAAGACCGACATTCAGCGTTCCAGTTGAGCTAGTGCCGTTGGTTTGAAATATAATTCCCATCGTCCCAGACGACGGTCCAACGAAATTAGCAGTAATAGGCACCCATGTACCAGTTGCTGGGATTGAAACGCAATTAACAACTGACCCACCAAGTAGCGCACACATTTGAAGCGTGGTCAGAGTTGTCTTGACCATGGCCTGAGCCATCATATTTACGCCATTAAACTGTGCGATATTCGGATAAGTAGAAGACTGGACATACGCGCCATTGGTGCTTCCCGAGAACGTAAGCAGTGTGGACTGCTTTACGGTGTCTAGGTAATTTGTCGTGTCCTGGCTAACCGTCATGTTAGATCCCTGCGTTCCCCATCCCTGTGAAACGGTGGCCCGGTTTGGAGCAGAGTTTACGAGCAGGTTACCCAGGCCCTCGGTAACGTCACCCTTCACGCTGCTCGGCAACTGCGCGACGCTAACAGACGAAACAAATAGCAGTAAAAGTGATAACAATTTCATTTTAAGGCCTCCGCCCCGGCATTTCGCTCCACAAGCTACCATCCCAAATTAATGAGATTGCGCTGTGATTATAAAGAACCATAGTCCCATTTAAAGAAAGCCCGCTTCCGTCTGAAATGGATAGGCTGTTAGTGTCGCTACTACCGATTAGATAAAGGATCTGACCTACGACTGTTCCAGCACTAATCTGAGGATTTGCCGTTACTACGATAGGCCCACCCGATCCCTGAACCCATTGCGTTTGAAACGGAACAGCCGCCGTTGCAGTAACCCCACCGGAGGCACCAATGTTGGTCGGAGATCCAGCCGATCCCGTTACGGGATTAACCTGAGACACCGCGATGCTTCCACTAATATCTGAGAATGCTGGTTGTGTGCTCGATGGACTCCCCACCGTACTAATCTGATTAATCCATTGATGCGCCGGAGACGTATAGCTAAGCACGCCACCTATAACGCTAGACGAAGGAAACGGGAGGTCTAACCCAGAAATTGCTCTAAACGAAGGCTGCCCCGCCGTTCCAGTTGGCGCAGCAAGGAAGGTACTAGCCGTTTCTGATTTGAAAGTCATTGTCAGCGTACCACTGCTAGTTACCGGGCTGTTTGTAATGGTATAGATTGGACTGGTACTAGCATCAGCAAGGCCAACGCTGGTCACGGCGCCAGACGGTGTTCCGCAATTGGCATTACCGCTTGCTGCAATGCCGGTTGCAAACTGTCCACCGGCGCACTGAGTAGGAAGTGCTGCTAGTGCGGTAGCCGTTGCTGCATTTCCTGTGGTGTTTGCGCTATTGTTTGGAATGTCAGACCCCGCGAGCGCACCCCATGCCGGAGCAGCAGAAACAGAACCTGTTCCGGTTTGAGTTAGAAATTGCTTTGTCGCCGAAGTGTTCCCGGCCAACCTTGCAGCCGCTGGCGTGCTATTCTCAAAAATAATATCACCAAGCGTAGTCATTGGATTAGTAAATCCAGCCGGAACATTCGCCCAGCTTGCATTGGTGCCATTTGTGGTCAAGTAATTACCAGTCTGACCTGTCTGACTGGGCAGAATATTATTAAGTGCAGTCGTTGCATTTGCCACGTCAGAAAGATTGTTAGCCTTAGCCAAATCTAACGACGCATGCCCAGTGAGCGATCCAACAAATCCGCCAATTGCAGTAATAACATCAGCAGTAACGTTACCGAATGTTGGGTTGTAATAGGGAAGCGTCCACAAATCCAAAGTAGAAAGACTACCTCCAGCAACGCCATAATCGGCAACCCACAAGTACCCACCGATAGGATCAAAAGCAGCCCCGCCCATAACCGCATTAGCTACGCCGCTAGAACGCGTTGAAATAAGAACAGGACTAGATCTATTTGAAATATCCACGTAGTCAATATAGCTTCCCGCTGATGTTCCGCTTCCACTCGGAACTACCATGAAGTTACCAGTAAAGGCTGGATACTGAAGGGCAACCGTACCACTGTTAAGGGCACCACTAGGAGTGAACACCGATAGGTTACTCATGCTGGCCGGACTTGTAATGTCGATTAGGTCGATCGCATTAACGCCAGTAGCCGCGACACTTACAAAAGCGGTGTTTCCACTAATAGACACTCCGAGTGCTTCTCCCGCCGTTGTCACCTGAAGACTCTGAATCAAAGAAGGAACTGCAAGTGTTCCTGCGCCTGTCAGCGCCCATGACTTAATCTGACGAGTAGCAAACCCAGAAGTTACGTACTGAGTCGTGTAAACGTAGTTACCATTTACAGCAACGCCGAAAGACTTAGCGCCACCTTCCTGATAACAGTTAACAGGCGCCGTAAAAGTTCCACCACACAGCCCACCGCCATAATCAACAACATCCAAACCAGTATTTTGGGTAGCAGCGTAATAATATCCATTTGCATAGACGCCATCGTAAACACTCCCGGGAGATCCTGGCATTGTGAAAGGAGACCCAGTCACAGCCACGGGAACCGAGTTGTTATTTACATTATAAACATACACTTTTCCAGTCGCACCGCTTGCTGGAATAAAAACGTAGTTGTTTCCGCTGACGTTAACGCACTGAACGTTATAACCACCGGCTGCTACAATCAGACCCTCTAAGACAGGGTTTACCTGATCCTTGATGTTATAAATTGCAACCGTAGACGGGGACGCCTGGCCACCCACAACATAGGCGTGGTTATTACAGATAGCCACGTTCTCATATTTCAGCGTTCCCACCGGACCGGCTGTCTGGTTAATCAGCGCGAAGGGACTTAGAAATGGTTTTGACAGGTCAGGAACGACAAACGATCCACTTGCTGCCAAGAATGCACCGTCCGCGCCTTGGCCAGCGGCAGGAGCCGGAACAATTCCAGAGGTTCCGCCAGAGCCAGAATCTCCGCCGAATGCTGAAATTCCAAGAGCAGAGCTCGAGTAGGTTAGCGGACTTGAAACAGTCGTAGGACCAAACAAACCGCTGGCGTTTGTTGAAAGTAGCTCCGACGGTATCCCGGGCGCTATAATTGATCCGCTGTTTAAGAAAAGAGCGTTTGAGCCGTTCCAGATTACCACATCTCCGGCATTTGCAACGCCCGAGCACAGAAGGGCAAGCAAGATAAATTTATTGTAACGCATTTATATCAATCTCCCCTACTGAGGCGGTCGCAGAAATAGCCCTAATAGACACCCTGGTTCCCAGAGGGATAAGCACGGGCACCGGCCCATTTCCTCCAGGCACAACTAAAAACTGAGGAATTTCAGAACCCGAAGCACCAAACGCAATTTCTAGCGTTTGTCCGCTGGAATCAAAAATATACAAGTAATTGATAACCGCTGGCGTGCTTGCAATAAGCTGCACATATGCACCGGTTGTTACAGGAGTTGTGCTATATACGTTTCTTACAAATGTAACCGGAACATGACCGGATTCAGCAGAGCTAGAGCTAACGCTAACTGTTCCGCTAATTGTAAGCGTACCAATTAGGGCCTTATAAATTCCAGACAACCAACCAAGCAAACCTGCACCGCCAGCCGGCTCAGAAATTCCTGTCCCGGGCGTTCCTTGCGCTGTTGCAATTATAGCAAGGTTTCCACCGTTCTCTTGAGCGGCATTGGCAGGAAGCGGAAGCGATACTGCACTAATTGGCTGTGTGGTCTGAAAGAAAGTTCCCGTTACTGGAATTCCGCCTTGATCAGAAGCGATTACAATGGCTAAAGAGTTAGCCATTGTTTGCTGCCCCATAAAAGGCGCAACCAATAGTCCACCCTTATTTGCTCCCATTTGAGTTGCGCTTGTTGGAACCGCTACCCCAGTCGCACCAATGCTGTCATTAGACTCAACAACTGTCCCAGTAACCGGAAGCGGATTAGTAGAAGAAATCGGCTGAAGATTTCCGGATATGTCTACTGTACCTATCTCAGTTGAGTTTGCAGGAGCTGCAGATCCGTTAGATCCCACGCTCGCATTACTACCACCACCAGAAGAAGGCCATGAATAACTTGTCATTGGTTGTTCGCCTTACATTGAGAATACGCTGTAATTGTCCCGCTGCCCGAACTGTTTGTATATTGAAACATTACGTATTGGCACGGAATGGCGTTAAGGCTAATAAAATAACCCCCGGCGATTCCGGATGGCTGTCCCAATGCCGGGCTAAATGTAAGCGGATAAAAGTTGATTCCAGAATTAGACACAAGAATCTGAATTGTCCCGGTGGGAGTTCCAGTCCATGTGATCTCAATTCCTTGGTTATCAGTCTGTCTTACTCCAAGAATATTGCTATAAATGGTATTTGTTCCAGACATTACTCCAGCAAGCACACCGCTTTTTGGAGAGTTTCCAGCCGAATCCTGATTAGGACCTGGACCCGGAAGGAAGCCAAATGCCGGATTTGTTGATTGCCAATTGAATTGGCTAGGAAACTGCGCCTTACCCATATTGCACCCCAAAGCATGAGTTGGGAGGGACATACCTCCTGCTACTTATGCGCCGGTGCTTCGGATTTATTGCTTTTTATCTATCTGTCTTTCTTGCAGCGGAGTCTCATACATCGAATCGGCTCGTTGAATTGTCTTTTGTGTTTGAGCGGTTACACCCTTGGCGCCCCTTTGTGGCTGCTGTTGTGATTGATTCGTTCCGTTTGCTGCAATAATTTCCTGCATGGCCATTGGTGTTTGTGTGTAATTTAATGGCTGTCCCAAAAATGATCCAAGGCTTCTTTTCTGCTTTCTTGGAACATCGTTTCCTTCTGTTTTTGCATCAATTAAAGCGCCAGTAGCCTTTAGTTTCATTCGTTCTAGTAACTTAGGGTAAACGGCTTGCAGTGTCTGTAAATCGTCTGGATGGATCGTTCCATCTTTAATCTCATTATAAATTGTAGCAGGATTTTGAACCAAACGGGCCTGCCTTTTATATCTATTTTGCTGTAAGGCGGTGGGAGGAGTGATTTCGCTCATAGGATTGGTCTGCTGTGCTTTTGGCTTAATAGCATTAAGATGATTAATGGCCATTGCCGCCTTGTAAGAAAGCGCACCACCATGATCAGGCAGAACGCTCCCAAGATCACCACCTATATTTAGCATATCGCCGTGGTTTTTATTTATAGACTCGATATGATCCAATAATGAATCAACATCAGAATTATCTAGGTCTACTTTGTGAGATTTGTCGAAAATATTTTTGCTGTGTTTTTCAATTATAGACCTACCGCTTGAACAATGGCCCAAGTGATCTTCGGAAATACGATTTGGATCTTCTGATTTTGTATGTCCGGTTTTAGTCAATAAGTGTAGAAGCCCATGTGAAACAATAGAATGATCAATAGCCAGTTCTGGATTTAGATGGATTTCATTATTTAATTCAATCTGTCCACCATCTGCATAGTGTTTACAGCCAGGACTGTGCTCTTGTCCAGACATGCAGAAATGAATCTCACCACCACGTGCAAGTGAATATCCGCCTACATTACCGCTAGACATTTCCCCTTTTGTTCCAGGAGATCCGCACCTACAATTAGGATGAGATCTGCCATAGTTTTTGCATTGCGGATTCCTGCATACATAACTAGGCCAATGCAGGAGCGTCTTTTTGTTGCTTTTTACCCATGGAGTTTCTGGAGTCCACTCTAACGCCATTTATGGCCCTTCTGGATATGGGTAGCCGGCATTATTTCTGAACACCTATTTGCATAGGCCGCACTGTGCATAACCGTATCCTCTACAAAACACCACACTAAACCAAAGACAAAAGAACCTATAAAAATAAATCCGTAAAAATAAATAATACATTTTAAAATCGTCTTAATTGCGCTCATAATTTTAATATCCAACCCCTCTGAACGCGCAACCTACACCCCCAGACGCACACAGTCAATTAGCCATTCCAGAACTTTTTAAATAACCCGGCCCTATGCTAGTCTTAATAAGATCTTCGAATGCCTTCATTTTTGATGTTATATTCTCTTTGGTATCAGTAGATTCTGGGATAATGCCAGAAAGCTTTGCTTTATTTGACTCATAAGCTTGAGGTGGTAATGCGTTTTGTAAAATGTCGGACAATTTTTGCTTATATATATTATAGAAACGCTCTTTATTAAACTCGCTCTGATCTCCGGGCGAGTTTGTGTACTTGTTATATAATGTCTTGGCTCCGTTTATTCCGCTTTCAGCAGCAAGCCCAGCGCCACCAACGGCGGCTCCAATTGCAGGCCCAAACAATGGAACAGCCGTTGCTCCAATGGCCTCGGCTGGACCAGACAGGTGCCTTTCCGCCCACCCTCCCGGTGTTGTATTCTGATACAGCTTAGAAAATATCTCTTTTGCCCCCTTTAGTGCAGCGTCTGCTTTTCCAGCGGCCACATATTGGTCATTTAATTTACCTAGCTTAGCCTCTGCAGCCGGATCACCCTTTGCCCTTCGTGCAAGATCATCAA
>Ga0302319_10002947_pt1 | contig 36085 bp, 24 predicted proteins | sample Bog_T0_2_FD_203319 | JGI IMG/M metagenome (GOLD analysis project Ga0302319, IMG submission 203319) | Peat permafrost microbial communities from Stordalen Mire near Abisko, Sweden - Bog_T0_2 | ecosystem: Environmental > Terrestrial > Soil > Wetlands > Peat | place: Sweden: Abisko, Stordalen Mire...
GTCGAACTGCGGGGCGATAGCGAAACTCCCTGTTTCGTCAATTTTTCCCCACTTGCCGCTTAGCTTAACGTTCGCCAATCCATTGGAGAAATTCCGTGCCTCTTCAAACCTCGCGGGGATGACAAGCCTCCCGGTGATATCGATGTATCCCACTCCTCCATTTACTGTCACTGCCGCTAATCCCTTCCAAAAGTGCCAAGTCCAATCAAACCTGGGAGCGATAACGAATCTTCCTGCCCCATCGACGTACCCCCATTTGCCGCCCAGCTTGGCTGCGGCTAATCCATCGAAGAATTGGAGTGCTCCTTCAAATCTTGGGGCGATAACCCAACTCCCACCTTTGTCTATGTACCCCCAAACACCGTTTTGATTCACATTAGCCAGTCCCTTATAAAAGCTGAATGCAGATCCAAATTGTGGGTCGATGACAAGTTCCCCCGACAGGTCAATACACCCCCATGCCCTTTCTAACTCAACTGCGGCCAATCCTTCGGAGAACTGCCAAGCATTCGCAAACTTCGGGGCAATAATAAATTCGCCAGTTTTGTCAATATAGCCTAATTTGTTGCCATCTTTTTGTGCGAACGCGAGGTAAAGTCCCTCCGCTGCATTTGTAGATTTCGAGGGTCCGGCGGTAGGATGCGTTGTCTGTTTTTGCCTGTCCAACTTCGGGAACTGCTCGTTACGTTCCTCAGGGCTAGCGCTATGGGGAATTTCATGAATGAGCGGAATATTGTCTACTGTTGTTTTGTTTTGTCCCCCTTGATTTACAGCATTTTTGAAATGCTCCACCCAAATAGAGTAGTAGCTCCCGCTCTCCTTGGGTGGGGGGCTGTCCGCTCTGAGGGGAAATGTTTCAAGAGGGTAAGCCATTACATTCAAAGGATCGCCGTCGAAGAGGACACGGTTCCCGTACATGATCCGTAGTTTCCCGGCTTTGAAATGCACGTCGATAAACTCCGTCTCATGCACGGGATTGGCATTGCTGACGAAGATCGTGTCTCGGCTACAACTTGTGCATTTCAGGTCAACGTTGTGATTGCGATAGAAATCGTCCATTTCAAGCCAGGGGCCGACGCCTGTGCATTCCCGCAGGAAAGACGGCAGATGCTTTGTCGCTTCGGATGCGGTTCGATGGCGTTCCTCACCGTGTTTTTCAATTTGCTTCGTCGCGATCCAAAGCAGAACAACGATTATTCCTATGACCAGGATTCCGCTCATTGGCTAGTCCTTTCAAACGCCTCCACATTTCGCAATTTAGAATTCGGGGTAGAGGGGATTTGCGACAGTCCTACGTGGTCAAGATTCCGGGACACTGAAAGACAACCATGATCGATCAGCAAGCACACGCGCCAGTTTGTGAACCAAGTCGATGCTTGCATCACCCACCGTCTGTGGCATAACAGGCGATAAGATTTCGACCGGTTTTTGGCTTTTTCGGTCCGCTTTCAGACGGCAGAACTCCGCTTCAAAGCCCGGAAGAATTTGAATGAGGGCTTCGTGAGTCAATTCGTTCGATTCAGTCTTTTGCCTAAATTCGTCCAACATGGTGTTCAAAGCGAAGCGAATAGCCGTCTCGTCCATGTTTCTCCTCATTTACAAAGCGGTATGGTTACGGTTTGGTTGCCTTAACGGGAAGCCCATCCGGGGCAATCCTTTCAATCCCTCAAGCTTTTGGGTTAGTTCCCCTCATCGGGTTCATCCAAGGTATCGATATCCAGACGGGGCCGGGGTCGAATGCGGACAGGGAGTTCGGAGCAGGGCAGAAGGCGATTCCAAAGTACAAGTCATTGCTGCCTGCCGATTGAAGGGACTACTTGTGAAGAAAGCGACTCAGGTTTGGCGATCCTTCCCAAACCCCATTCTTGCCGCAACGTGGGCATTTTTCGACAACTTTCTCCTCGAAAACTGAACCAAGTGGAAGACGTGTCAGATCGATGTCGGGCATAGGAGTTCCTTCCGGAAACTGGAATTCACTTCATTTGCAAAGCTCAATACCTGTTTTTTGTCGTCCATTACGGCGAGGAATTCGTTTGCGCTTGTTCCCTGATTGGATGTGGAAAGCTGCGAGGAATCTGGCGACAAGGCTTTGAGGGCCAGCAAATCGCAAATGTGGCCACTCGATGAATCTAACAAATATGTGGACTGCGGAAGCTTCTCAAAGTGATGTGCAGGGAATTGTCGGCCAACCAGAAGACCGGACCCAAACAAAACGACGGCGCAAATTGCGCAAGCCATTATCAGAAAAGGGTTTTTCATCTTGTTCTCTCGGAAATGTCTGGTATGCCAGACACGCGATGACTGATCGTACCGACACGATGAAGGCATGTCCAGTGAAAAACATGCCCTTCTTGAGCGGCTTGGAAGTCGAATCAGAGCACTCAGAAAGGCAAGAAAATGGACCCAAATTGACATGGCGGTCAATCTAGACATGAACCGGGGGCACATCTCAGATATCGAGTCCCGTAAGCGAGAAGTGGGGCTAATCACTTTACAGATTATTGCCAGGGGATTAGGCACAACGATGGACCAGCTATTGAAGGATTTGTAGGCGATCAACCCTTACGGCAATAGGCAGGGTTCAACAGTGTCTAGCGGGGGCGGCACGGCAGCTTCCTCGACTATCGGGTTAGCTCTTCCCCAGGGATGGGCCGGACGCAATCTTCCGCGTGGCCTGCCCATTGTTTTACGCGCTACTGCGCATCTGAATTACTCTTCCCCCGTGGAGAGACTGCTCCAGGAAATCCGCCCAGTCTTGCATCATCTTTGCCCGTGGTTGCAGGTAAAGAGCGTGGTTATACGCCGCACTCACCGCATTACGAGGCGCATGGGCGAGTTGCAGTTCGATATGCTCATGCGAATATCCCTTTTCATGCAAGATCGTCGAGGCAAGCCCACGAAAGCCGTGGCCAGTCATCCTATGCTTGTACCCCATGCGTTCCAACGCTTTCAGAATCGTATTGTTGCTCATGGGCTTTTCTGCCTTCCGGTCGCCAGGAAATAGCCATTCACCGGAGCCAGTCAAACCGTGCAGCATTTCAAGCACTTCAATGGCCTGTGCAGACAGCGGAACAATGTGGGGGGTCCGCATTTTCATTCGTTCTGCCGGAATGTCCCAACGGCCAGCTTCCAGGTCGATTTCAGTCCACTTCGCTTGAATCAACTCGCTTGTGCGCACGAACGTGAGAGCCATCAATTTGATTGCAAGGCGGGTAACTGGCGTCCCTTGGTAAAGCTCGATTGCCTTTAAGAGTTGAGGCAACTCTCTGGCGTCTATACGAGCATAGTTCTCCTTCCGAACTGACTTCAAAATGTCATTCGGGCGGATATCGCTTGCTGGGTTCCTCTTGGCATATCCATGCGCAATTGCAAAGCGAAAGATTTGTCCTGCCGTTTCGAGGGCACGTTTGGCAATGTCTCGCGCACCGCGCTCCTGAATCGCTTTGGTCATTGCTACGAGTTCAGGTGCTTCGATCTCGTCAATCGGACGCACTCCGAGGCACGGCACAATATCAGTTTCAATCCGGCGTTTGACGTAGGCCACATGCCGAGGGGATTTTCCATCTTGCCAGTGTTCCATCCAACGCTGGGCAATGGTTGCGAAGGAATTCTCAACTGCTGTTTTTTCTGCGGTCTTCTCTTCCTTTCGCTGCGCCATTGGGTCAATTCCTTGCGCATGTAACTTTCGGGCTTCTCGGTGCCGTTCTCTCGCCTGTGCAAGTGAGACATCGGGGTACTTCCCCAATGCCATGAGCTTTTCCTTACCCTCGAAGCGATAGGACCAACGCCAAAGCTTTGCCCCGTTCGGCTTTACCCAGAGGTACAGGCCGTCCCCATCGCCCAAGCTGTAGGCCTTTTCCCTCGCCTTCGCTTTTTTAATTTCTGTGTCAGTCAGCTTCACGCTTTAAACTCTCCTTTCGACCAAAATACACCCACTTACTAAATAGAATACACCCAAATGTATACGAAGAATTTCTGGCTTTAGCTGGATGGGCTTGGACGGATGTGGACGTTAAAGCATTTACTTTATTGAATTTATGCTCTAAGTTTGTACTTCTCTGGAAGTCTTTGGACTATGTCTTGGCGGAGAGCGAGGGATTCGAACCCCCGATACCCTCTCGGGTACGTCGGTTTTCAAGACCGATGCCATCAACCACTCGGCCAGCTCTCCGCATTTTGCGCGGACCCACTTGCTTTGGAAATTTGCAAGCAGGGCCGCACGGGGTGACAAAGAATACCTTCGTCAGCCGGGAATCGACGAGTCAGTCAATTCTCCGGGGTCATTTGGCCGCATTCATTGGTGCATGACGGCGACCCGGCACCGCGGCGCGGCACCGATTTCATGATATACGAATCGCGGCAGCATGGTAACCGTGCCGCGGCGGGCGCATGAAGTAGCGTGGCTGGCTGCTTGTGAAATCGGGGACATTCCCGACTTGAGCCGGTCGCACCCGCTTATAGTGGTGCGTGAGTTGTATTCACAAGCGGCGATCTGAGATGAGGTTCGATGAGGCCCGAGCTTAGCCTGTTTTGCTTCAGCGCGGATTCCGCCGAGCGTCAACACGACCGGTATCGGCTGCTCTTCGATGCCGCCAGGTTTGGAGATGAGCAGGGCTTTACCGCGGTTTGGACGCCGGAGCGTCACTTTCAGCGTTTTGGCGGACTTTATCCGAGCCCCTCAGTAACCGGGGCCGCGCTGGCGGTGCTCACGCATCGTATCGCAATCCGTGCCGGCAGCGTTGTTCTGCCTCTGCAAAACCCACTGCGCGTGGCCGAAGAGTGGGCAATGATCGATAACCTCTCTAACGGCCGGGTCGCAATCGCGGCAGCGTCCGGGTGGCATGTGAACGACTTTGTTCTTTCCCCAGCAACGTATCAGAGCCGCTACCAGGACATGATGAAGAGTCTCGATCTGGTTCAGCGGCTTTGGCGCGGAGAAAGAATCCTGTTGCCGAATGGAGCGGGTGTGGAGACGGAGGTTGGGATACTGCCCAGGCCGATCCAGAAGGAGCTACCCATTTGGCTGACAGGCCAATCGGACGACACGTTTCTCAGGGCAGGGAAGGCTGGTTTCAACGTGCTGACAGCGAACTTCACGCTGGGCCATGACCTGGCAGAATTTGTTCGCAAGGTCACGATCTATCGCGACGCCATCCAGGCGCATCATGGCCGGCGCGGTCATGTGACGTTGATGGCGCACACGTTTGCCGGGGAAGATCATGAGGCTGTCAGGACGATTGCCCGGCCGGCCCTCGGAAACTATCTCAAAGTGAATCTCGATATGCAACGGAATAACTCTTCCGGAAAACGTGATGAGCATGGCTTTTCCCATCTGAATGCGCGGGAGAGCGAGATCATGATCCGAACCCAGGTGCGGAACGATCTTTTGAGCCCGTTGAGTTTTATTGGAACGCTGGATCACTGCGCCAGCCGGGCGGAGAAGCTTTACGAGAGCGGCGTGGATGAGATTGCCTGCCTGATCGATTTCGGGATCGCGAACGAAGATGTCATGGCGAGCCTGCGCCGATTGTCGACACTTCTCACGACGTAAGACAGTTCAGCGGCGAAACAGCTTCCGAGGTTCTCGGAGTGGCTCGAAGCGCTTGAAATGACTGTGCATAAGCCCCGCGGGGTGTTACAACAGTGGTGCATGGTCAAGCGAAAAACATTGGGGGTCGAGCCGAAGCCTGGACAGACAATCAGCCTGCGAACCCTGGGCGAATATCTGAATCTCTCTCCGGCTACAATCTCTCTGGTGCTGAACAATGCGCCCGGAGTGCACTCGATTCCGCAGGAAACACGCGACCGTGTAACCGAAGCGGCGGCCAAGTTCGACTACCGGCCCAGCTTTTATGCCCGATCCCTTCGCAAGCGCCAGACATTTTCTATCGGCGTACTGGTGCCGAGCCTGAACGACCCCTATGCGGGGCAAGTGCTGTCGGGGATGGAGGAACTGCTCATCGAGGAGGGATATTTCTACCTCACTGCCAGCCATCGCCGGAAGCCCGACTTAATTGAGGAGTATCCGCGCCTCATGCTCGACCGCTGCGTGGAAGGGTTCATTCTGATTGACACCGTTCTGGAGCACAGCATGAAGCTGCCGACGGTTGTTGTGGCCGGGCATCGAAGCTTTGAAGGGGTCACCAACGTTGTGCTGGATCAACGGCGCGCGGCAGACCTGCTGCTGCGCCACCTTTACCAGCTTGGGCATCGAAGGTTTGCTTTCCTGCGCGGCGGCAGCCACAGTTCCGATGCAGATGACCGGTGGGGTTGCCAGATGGCGGTGGCCAGGGAACTGAAGCTGGAAGTTCCTGCGGAAGCGATGGGAGATATCAAAACGCGCGAATCGACACCGGAGATGGGTTATGCGCCGACAACTGAACTGATCGATCACGGCGTCGACTTCAGCGCGCTGGTCTGCTTTAACGACGTGACGGCATTTGGCGCAATTCGGGCCTTGAAGGACCATGGCCTCCGGGTGCCGGAAGACGTCTCTGTGGTGGGGTTCGACGACATCCAAAGCGCAGCGTTCCATAACCCCAGCCTGACCACAATTCGCCAGCCGTTGAGCCGCATGGGCGAGGTGGCGGCGCGAATCCTTCTCCAGCGGATCCGGGGGGAGGGGAAGTTTCCGGATGCGGTTTCGATCATGCCCGAGCTGGTGATTCGCGAGTCTACCTGCCCTCCGGCGCCGCGTCGGGTCCGGCAAAAACGTCCTTAAGTGTACTCGGCGAGCGGCTTTGGTTGGGAAGGGTGTCGGGATGCGATCTCTGGCGGTGCTTACCGTGCTCGCAAGTCTGGCGCTACCGCTTTTCTCCACACAGCCCATAGGCACCAGTGACCTGGCGGCAATGGTGGCGAACTCGCATCACGAACCAGATGGCCGCCTTGCCAGGCATCTCTACTACCTGAAACTGACAGAACGGCTGAGCACCGAGCGCCTGAGCGGCCTTGAGACCGAATTGCCCGGCGAGGAATCCCGCAAGGCTCTGCTGGCGCTGGCGGACTCCTCCGCGTTTCTTGATTTGCCAGCGCAGGAGATTCCTGGAAAAGCTCCTTTCGACCCCGGGGCGCAGAAGGAGTTGCTGGAAAAGAGCGTGGATTACGTCAAGAAACAGATTCCGTTGTGGCCTGATTTCATGGCCACTCAGAATGAGATCCAGTTTTCCGATGTACCTGCAAGAGCTCCGAAGAAACCCGGCAACGCACCGTACCAGGAGAACTTTCATGTGGTCTACGAGTCGATCGCAACGGTGAGATTTCTCGGCGGCAAAGAGGAGCTTGCGCCCGGCCCCGCACGGGGTAAGAAGGATGTTCCGAGGGGGGCAACCTTGTCGGTCCAGGGTGTGTTTGGCCCAATCTTTTCAGTTGTCCTCAAGGATGTTTTGGTAAGTCGTCCGACCTGGAGCCATTGGGAGACTCAAAGCAGCCGCCTGATGGCGGTCTTCAAATACCAGGTGCCAAAGGAGAACTCGCATTATGTAGTGCAGGACGCGGGAGGCCAGGGGGATCTGGCGTCCTATGCCGGGTATCACGGGGAGATCGGCCTGGATCCGGCGACAGGCGCCATCCTTCGCATGACCCTGATAGCCGACCTGCATCCGAACCGGCCGGTTGCCCGGGCCGACATTCTCATTGAGTATGGCCCGCAAAAGCTGGGCGCGGAAACTTATATCTGTCCCGTGAAGAGCGTAGCCGTTTCGCTGGCGCGCGACATCATTCCACTCGAGGGCCTGTACACTTATCCGATAAGCGCGCTGCCGCCGTTCAAGTTGGAACTCAACGACACGTCGTATGGCGAGTACCATCTGTTTCGTACTGAAATGCGAATTCTGCCCGGAGACAGCGCAGCGGACGGCGCCACGGGTCCACCGGCGCATCCGCGGCGTTGAAGGAGGCTAGGCAGGGCAGGGTTCTTGAAAGCGAGGGGATTAACAATGCGCCGGGTTGCGATTCTTCTCTTGATTTCCGCGTTGTCCTTGCCGGGTTTTGCCGTTAAGCGGGTTCCGGTGGACCAGTTGGAGCAGATCGTCGCTGCGGCTCACGGCAAAAACGACTCCAAATTGGGTGATGAAATCTATGGTCTGGAGTTGACGGAGCGGTTGAGCGCGGCGCGGCTGGCGCGTGATCTGGCCGCGCTGCCCGGCCCTGCCGCACGCCAGGCGATGCAGTCGATAGCCGATATTGCGGAGTTCCTCGACCTTCCGGCAGCGGATCTACCCGCAACTCCTCCGCCCGACCGGCAAACCGAAATCTCACTCTGGAACCTCGCCCTGGCCACTTCGAGCAAGACCATTTCCAAGCTGCCGAACTTCTTTGCGACTCGAGAAACGGCTCACTTTGTCGACATTCCTGCAGAGCCGCCGCGCAACACGGTAGATACCATCCGCTATGCCCCGCTGCACGAAGTAGGGGACGAAAGCATAACCGTGCTGTATCGCGACGGCCTCGAGTTCCTTGATACGAAAGGCTCGCATCTCGGGAGCTACGACCCCAACAACTTCCAACTCAGCACGACTGGCGAATTCGGCCAGACTCTCACAACTGTGCTGGCAGATTCCTTGCACGGCCATGTGTTCTGGAGCCACTGGGAGCAGGGCGCCAAAGGGCAGATCGCCGTTTTCCGGTACGAAGTTGCCAAGCCGGACTCGCATTACACCGTCAACTTTCGCGGGCCGAAGCAAGACATTCAATTCATTCCTCCCTACCACGGAGAGATCGGAATCGACTCCGCCGACGGATCGCTCTTGCGCCTGACCATGATCGCCGAGCTAAATCCCAACGGCCCAATTATTAAGTCCGACCTGCTGGTGAACTATGGCCCGGTTGAGATCGGCGGGAGCACTTATATCTGCCCCTTGAGGAGCGTCGCCCTTACCCTGGCGCGAGAGGTGCGGACTAACTCCAATCCCTCCAGCGACTATCAGGAACAGTATGGCCCCCTGCAGACGCATGTAAACGATGTTGTGTTCCGGAACTATCATCTGTTCCGGGCGGAGATGCGAATCCTGACTGATGATGCGTCCAGCCCTGACGGAACTCCGCCGCCCGTACCGCCTCCAGCTTCGCCAAATCCTTGAGAGCGGCTGCGGCGAGGCGAAAAAGCGATTGATCCTGCGCAATACAAGTCGCGCTTTCTGTGTGATTTTGGTCGCCCGGCGTTAGCGGCTCGTGCTAATCTTTCGCATCTGAGGTGAATCCGATGCCGGATTTCCATTCCCCGTTTCTCAGGCTCGCACTTTCAGCTCTCTTCGCAGCGCCTCTGCTGCCTCTCGCGGCCCAGACCCAGGCTGCTCCTGGGCAGGACAGCGATGCGCCGGCCGCCACCCTGAAGATCAATGTCCGCACCGTGCTTGTAGATGTGGTGGTTACGGATAATGGCAACAAGGCGATTCCAGGGCTGAGCAAAGACGACTTTCAGGTACTGGAGGATGGAAAGCCGCAGCAGGTCACATTCTTTGAACAGCACTTCGCCGATACCTCAGCGGCGGACACAGTAGCCCGAACAAGCCTGCCACCCGGCACATTCACCAATGTGCCTCCGGTCGCGCCCAATGACGCGGTCAACCTGCTGCTGATGGACGGCCTGAATACCCCGCTGGCGGACCAGGCCAATGTTCACAAGCAGATGGTGAAGTATCTCGCCTCTCTCCCGCCCAACCTCCGGATTGGGGTCTTTCTGCTCAGCGAGAAGCTCCGCATCATCCAGGGTTTCACCCAGGACTCCGCTGTTCTGCGGGCCTCCATCGCCCGCCTTGCCGCCAATCCCAGCACCTCGGCTTTGCTGCAGACCTCTGCTACCACTGCGGCCATGGATGCACCGGTCAACATAATTCTGACCAAGGCCATTGAGGCGGGAAGCACCCAGCTTGCAGATATGGCATCCGGCCTGCAGCAGTTTGAAGATGAACAGACGTTCTTCGAAACCAATGAGCGCACCGTCCTGACGCTGGATGCACTGCAACAGATTGCCCGGTATCTTTCCGGTGTCCCCGGCCGCAAGAATCTGATCTGGTTTGTCGGATCGATCCCGCAATGTCTTGCAGCCATGACCAGCGAGTCGGAACTCACCGTCGGCGGCTGCCCCTATGAAGACAAATACGCCAAAACCATCGCCATGCTTGCGGATGCGCGGGTATCCATCTACCCGATTGACGCCAGCGGCTTGCAGCCAGATTCGGTCTACGACGCAGCCGCGCCGCCGGCATCGGCAACAATGGGCGCCAGCGGAACCGGGGCCACAGCTCCCAACGTCACCGCGCAGCCAAACTCCTCCTTTATCCAGGAACTGAATTCAGCGCAGCAAAGTTCGATGTTGAATGACTATCAGAATCGCAGTCTCGCACACATGCAAATGGATCACCTGGCGCAGATGACCGGCGGCCAGGCCATCTATGAACGCAACCAGCTGAGTGCGGCGCTGGCCAAGGACATCGACAACGGTTCCCGCTATTACACGCTTGCCTACACGCCTTCAAACCGCAAGGAGATGGGCAAGGAACGGAAGATCGAAATTCGTTCTGCATCAGGCAACTACAAGCTGTCGTATCGCAAGGGCTACTTTGAGGACAACCCCAAAGACCTGAAGGCAGTCGAAAAGGCAGTTTCCGGCGATCCGCTGCGCCCGCTCATGGATCGCGGCATGCCCAACTTTACAGAGCTGCGCTACCGAATGAAGGTGGCGCCGCTCAGTCCCCAGCCCGCGGCAAACTCGCCGCATGCCGGCGACAACGGCGAGATGTTTGGACCGTATATCCGGTATACGGTGAACTTCAACCTGGCAACCGATGGCCTGACGCTTGTTCCAGGGGCAGACGGGGTGCGGCGCGGTACAGTCGAGGTGGCGCTTGTGGCTTATAGCCAGGCGGGCCATCCTCTGGACTGGGAAGTCCGGTCCATCGGCCTGGCGATCAAGCCGGAGTTGTATGCGGCGGCCCAGGCGTCGGGGATTCCGTTCCATCTCGATATCGATGCGCCTCCGGGCGACGTTTACCTGCGCACAGGCATCTATGATGGCTCATCGAGCCGGGCAGGGACCCTGGAGATTCCGTTAAGCGCCGTGAACCTGGCGCAAACCGCGCAACGATAGGATCTCTGAGGCCCTGGATGGCACAAGTATTGTGGAATAGCTCTATGCCACTACTTGCGGGCAGTCGCATTTTGCCTTCTTCGCCGCATACATGGAGCTGTCGGCAGCCGTCAGCAACGCGTCCCTGGTCGTGCCGTTTTCCGGATAGACGGCCACGCCCAGGCTCGCATCACCGTGGAGGCAATACCCCTCGACCAAGAACGGCTCTGTGAAACAGAGTTCCAGGCGGCTGACTATCGCGGCCAGGTCCAGGAGGCCGTTTTCAAGCGAAACCACGGCGGCAAATTCGTCCCCGCCTAGCCTCGCTAGCATGTCGCCGCCCAGAAGCTGATGGCTCATCCGACGGGCCACGCTTTGCAGGAAAGCATCCCCCACGCCGTGGCCATAGGTGTCGTTGATGGGTTTGAACTTATCCAGGTCTATGTAAATCAAGCCCAGCCTCTTGCCGGCGCGGCGCGCAACGTCGATCTGTGAATCGAAGAACTTCTCAAATGCGAAACGATTGGGAATTTCGGTGAGCAGATCGAACTCCGAGCGGCGGAACAGCTCCTGATACAGCCGCCCCGTTTCAATGGCCAGAGCCGCCAGTTTGGCCCCATTGGCCAGCACCAGCGCCTCCCGATCGTCCATCAAGAGGCTGCGATCCAATCCGGCAAACAGTCTCCCCAGAGGCATGCCATTGCGTCCATCGATGGGGAATGCGGCCACCCGCAGTTCCACCTGATCATTCGGGCATCTTCCGAGCGACTTCCAGATTCCATGTTCGCACCAGCACGGAGTCCCATCCAGGGCCGACGACGTCATCTCCGTAATCTCCACAAGAATCTCCGCCAATGGCCGAACGCGATTGATGTCTTCCAGGATGCTGCTCCGCCGCCGTTCCAACTCGGCCTCGGCAGCCGTGCTGGCGGCGATCGCAAGGGCCTGTTGCCGCACCTTACGCCCAAGGAGCCAGCTCCGCACCCCGAAGGCGAAAACGACCGCGACCAAGAGTCCGACCAGCAGCAGCAGGTTGCGAATGTTCAGGATCGAAGGCTCGTCGACGACGGCTATGTCGTCCATGGAGCGGACCAGGATGTGAAAGGGAACCTGTCCGCTGAACGCGTTCGCGTCTGCGCTTTCTGCGATGCAGATCCCTGTTACCCGAACCTGCGCCCCGACGGGAATCCTGTTGATGGGGGGAAGTACGGAGCCTTCCACCGAGAAATGCCGGAAAACAGCGGTAAAGAGCTGTCCATCGGCCGTCAGGTCGTACTCGTCTTCTGTGGCCCCGCGCGCCGCCGATGTGACCTGCCCTTCCACAGAGACCAAATCAAAAATGTTGTGGCTCGCGGCCAGTTGGCTGCGCGTTGCCAGGATGGGAGTGACCGGCGCCCTCGTTTCCAGGTTTTGGAACTCACCCCTGGTGAGTTGCAGAAAGCCATTGTGCGTTTCTGGGAATCCGGTCGCATCGACCACGTCACCCACCTTCACCGGGATATGAGAGCTGGTTTCCACCCAGAGGCTTTTGGCCCCCTCCTGAATCACCAACGCACTGCCTGGTTCGTAGTAGGTGACAGAGCCATGAACCCGCACCCGCTCCGACTGATCGACCACATGAAAATGCGGCAGAACTTGGTCCATCGGTGTCAAGGGAAGGGACCAGGGCGCTGGGGCGCGCTTCACCACCCGAATCCCGCTAAGGGATGAAGTGTGCAGCAATACCCCCGTTTGCTGCATCTTGCCGTCGAAGATCCCCGAAGCCACCCCGCTAACCTCAACTTCGGCGTCCAGCAGGCTGCTCAACGCGTTCTGATCCACGCCGTCAAAGTTGACCCAGGCAATCAGCCCATCGACAAGCACCCCCAACTGCCCGAGAGGAATGTCGGCGGTGCGGATCAGATCCGCCGACTCAACTACGCCGCGCACCGAGACCAACTGGCAGTCATGGACCCCGGTGACCAGTTCCTCAAATCGGGACGGAATCGGCCGAGGCGTTGCCGCCTTGTACAGCAGGGTGATCCTGGAGGGAAGAACGATCGGGCGAAAGCTGGGTTGGGTCGTTCCCTCGATCAAAACCCGGTCCCCTGGGGCTATCTTCAGGTCCTTTGGGGCTAAGACGAAAATCGCGTCGAGCCCATCCTGCACAAAGAGGTTGTACTCAGCAGAGCGATAGTAGGTCACAGTGGCTTGAAAAGCGACAGGGAGACTCAGCGCAGCTTCTTCGTTGCTCAAAGCCCGCACAGCGTGGAGTGAACTCAATGGCGCCGGACGATTTGCCCTGGCAGCCGAAGCCCCTGCCAGCAAGATCGCGAAGATTACGGTCCATTTTTTCATCTTGGCGCAATCCAGCGCTGCACCAACCATTTGCTGATTGATTCTACGAGCCTTATCGGCACCTGCGCAAAGGCGTTACAGCCCAAGAGCAAAAAAGGCGCACCCGCTAGAGGTTACTTTGGCGTTGGAGCGTGAACCTTAAGCCTTGTGCGGATGTCCGTGTCGCTCCCCTTTGAGCTGGGATCTTCACTAGGGGTGGCGCATTATGCCTTTATCCCTGTCTCCATCGGCTGCACACCGAACCCCGGGGCTCCTTCGGCCGCTCAATAAGCCAGACGCCACTCGACCTCGATCTCAAAAGCTGAATCGGTAGGAGAAATGGACCAAAAGGGAGAACCAATGCGGCTCCCCTCCTGGTTGCGATGCAACTGCTTCCTTACTTTCCTTGCAACTCATCCGCCAGCGTGTCGGCGTGGTAGATCTTGCGCAGACCCTCCATCATTCCGGCGGAGTGGACAGCGACGGTACGATTCTTGGTTCCATCGTAGACGAAGTCGCCTGCCATGGATTCGATGTTGCCATCGAAGACCAGACCTACCAACTCACCATCGCGGCTGACCACCGGCGAACCGGAGTTGCCGCCGATAATATCACCGGTGGCAACGAAATCGAACGGCGTGGCCAGGTCGAGCTTGTCGCGCGCCGCCACTTCCTTGGGGGCCAGATCAAACGGCGGCTGGTTGCCGAAGCTGGCTGCGCGATCGTACAGGCCATAGAAGGTGGTGATGGGCGGAGCGATGGTGCCGTTATAGGGGTAGCCCTTTACGGTTCCATAGCTCAACCTCAGGGTGAATGTAGCGTCTGGGTAAGCGTCTTTTCCGTACACCAGGAAGCGCGCCTTGCCCAGTTTTTCGCCTTCCTTGGTAAGCACGGAGCCGAAAGTATCGCGCATGCGCAGGTTGCTGGCACGGACGATCGGGTCCACGCGTCGCGCTGCTACGATCATGGGATCGGTGGATGTGTTTACGGTCGCCTCGCCGCCATCCATCAACGATTTGCGAAATGCAACGTCACCCAGCCTGGTGCCGTCGAGGAGCGCATCCACAGTCTTGTCGACATTGCCGCCCTGCACCACTGCCTGGATGAACTGGTCGTCGTTGCCGAGCTTTTCCTCACCCAGTTTGAGAGCGTCCTTCATGTAGAGTTTTTCCGTCGCGACGTCGATTGGCGCAGGAGACAGTAATTGAAATTTGAGCGATTCCAAACCAGCGTCATGAAACTGCGGTAGACGTTCGCCGTCGGGCTTCTTGATCTCCTGAACGTATTCCACAATCGTCTGCGCGATTCCGAAAAGGTGGCTGTCGGTCCGGCGGAAGATCTGGCCCTTGATCTCAGGTTTGAGCTGTTCTTCCACTTTGGCAATTGCGTCCCAGGCGTCGCCATAGGCCTTTTGCCATTCGGGGTTGGCGGCAACCTTGGCGCGGAAGTTGGCTTCCTCGCGCTGCTTCTTGGTCAGGATGGCGGGGTCGGACAGCGCTTCCTTGCGGCCGATGTAAACCTTCAGGCTGTTCTGCATGCCGAAGATCAGGCTGCCTACCTGGCGTGCCTGTTCCGGCCCGTGGGCCGCGTAGGCCTGTGCGGTTGCGACGCGGCGCTCCAGATACTCCGTCACCGCGGGGCCAATCACATCGCGCTGCACCAGCAACTGCGCCACCGTGTCGTCACGTTCCGTCGAGCCAGGGTGTCCGGAGATAAAGATCAGATCGCCCGGCGCTGCGCCGTTGGCCGACCACTTGAGGAAGTTATCCGTGTGCAGCGGCTTGCTGTTGTCGTAAACGCGAAACAGAGCCATGTCCAGGTCGTACCGTGGAAAGGTGAAGTTATCCGGATCGCCGCCGTAAAACGCCGCCTGCTGCTCAGGAGCGAACACCAGCCGCACGTCGGTATAGGCCTTGTAGGTATAGAGCCAATACTCGCCGCCCTGGTAGAAGCCCACCACGTCGGAGCGAAGGCCGGTCTTGTCCTTGCTTTCCTTCTCGATAGAGGCGATCTCCGCCTCGCGTGCCTTCAGCGCCTTGGCGTCGTCACTGATGCCTTTGGTCGCGCCCTGCACCCGCGCCGCGACATCTTCCATGCCAACCAGCACGTCGACTTCAAGGTCGGGCGACTTCATCTCCTGGTCTGGGGTGACTGCGTAAAAGCCGTCGCGCAGATAGTCGTGCTCGGCGGTGGAGTTCTTCTGCAATTGGCCGCGCGCCACGTGATGATTGGTCAGCAGCAGGCCGTTGGGGCTGACGAACGAGCCCGAGCCTCCGTCATTCAGACGAACGCTGGAAAGGCGCAGGTGATCGAGCCAGGCCTGGGTTGGAACGAAATTGTATTTGGCCTTGAGCTGCTTCAATGGTGGGTTGTCAAACGTCCACATGCCTTCTTCGGCAGGTAAAACGGGCGCGGCAGCCATCAAGAGCGCTGCGGTGAGCATGAGAGCAGAGCCTGATTTGCGATCGGACATCTGTTTCCTCGTTGATTTTCGTCGTTAGTTCACTGTGATGGATAGGGCGCTGGCGGTAGTGCTGGAGTCATACGAGCATGACCCGCCGTAGGTTGCGGTCAGCGAATAGGTTCCCGCGGTTGAATAAGAGGCGGTGAGGGTCGCAGTTCCACCGCTCAGCGTCCCGGTCCCCAGTGAGACAGCGGGGCTGCTTGTGGAGTCGTAGAACGTAACGACGCCGGTGGCTGCCGCCGGGGTTACAGTGGCCGTCAGCGTGAAGTTCGCACCAGCCGAGGGGGTGGTGGTGGACGCAGTCAACGCGGTTGTCGACGCCGCCAGGCTGGATGACGCGGTAATCGTCAGGCTGAGCGGGCTCGACGTACTGGCCGCGTCGACGGTGTCACCCCCATAAGCGGCAGTCACGGCGTGCGTGCCGGTGGTGCAAAACGTTGCGGTCTGGGTTGCCGCGCCGGAACTGAGGGATCCGGTTCCCAGGGAGGCCGATGTGGTCGTGTCAGTAAAAGTAACGGTCCCGGTGGCCGTGGAGGGAGCAACGGCCGCTGTCAGGTTGATGCTTTCGCCGGTGGTGAGCGTCCCGGTGGTGGTTGAGGTAAGCGTGGTGGTCGTGGTGGTCAGGTTCGATCCGGCGGATACGGTTACCGAGACAGCGGCGGAGGTGCTGGACTCATACGTGCTGTCACCGCTGTATTTCGCCGTGAGCGAATCAGTGCCGGCGGCCGTAAAGGTGTAGGCGAGGGTTGCCGTACCCGAGACGAGGGTTCCCGTTCCGATGGAGGAGCTACCGCTCAGGAAGGTGATGGTGCCGGTGGCAGTGGAGGGCGAAACTGTCGCCGTGAGGGTAACGCTCACTCCCACCGTTGGCGTAGAAGTAGAGGGTGAGAGTGTGACGGTTGCGGCGGTGGTCCCGGTTGACGTGCTCGGGGCCTGCCAGAAGTCGCCGCAGCCTGACAGCAGCAAAGCCGCAACCCCAAGCACGAGCAGTAATTTGCCGTTGCCAATTCCCAATCTCTTCACCCTGCGCTCCCTCGATTATCCCTGACCAAGACCCATAAGAGGATTCTATCCTCCATCCCTATCCCAATCTATGAGAGACGTTCGCCGCTCAAATTCGCTCACGGCTGCGGCAGCACCAGTACCTCGACGCCCGACGCCGCGTCTTTCTGATGGAAAACCTCTTCGGTAGCCTTCTGGAAGTCCTCAGGCTTGGCGAACGGGATGTCGGTATAGGTCTGAGGGTTGCGATCCGTGAGCGGGAACCAGGAGCTTTGCACTTGAACCATGATCCGGTGGCCTCGCCGAAAGGTATGGAATAGATCCGGCATCGCGAAATTAAGATCGGCCTCCTTACCGGGCGTAAGCGGCTCGGGCTTCTCCCAGCTGTTGCGGAACTTGGCGCGAAACGGCTCGCCGCGCAGCAATTGCTGATACCCGCCCAATTGCAGGGGTGGCGCGTCGCCGATGCGCTTGTTTCCATTCATGGAGTCATCGGGATTTGGAGCGTCATCGGGGTAGACATCAATCAGCTTGACATCGAAATCAGAGTCGGTGGCGGAGCTGGCGACCTTGAGCCTGGGCGAGATGGGGCCGGCGATTGTCACGTCCTCCTGCAACGGATCGGTCTCGTAAACCAGCACATCCGGCCGGGAGCTGGCGAAGCGCTGGTCGTCCACCATGTAGCGCTGCGGAACGGTGTCTGTGGTGTAGCCGACGAATGGAACCGGGTGTGCCGGGTCGCTGATGTACGCGTCCTTGCTTGTGGCCTCGCCGGGCGCGTCAAAGCTGAGCTTGCCGCCGGCGTGGAAGTAGAGCGTCTTCGGCGCAGCGGCCCTCGGCGGCCAGGTGTCAAAATTCCGCCAGACATTGGTGCCCGTCTCAAACACCACTGCGTGGGGCTGCGCTGCGCCTTTGCCCTTCAGATAATGCTCGAAGAATGGAAACTGGATGTTGGCGCGGAAGTATTCCGAGGTATTCGAATTGAATTGGGCATCGCCCAGGTGGTTGCCTTCTCCCCGCGCCCAGCCGCCGTGGACCCATGGCCCCTCCACAAGCGTAGTCGGCGTCTCCGGGTTGAATTTGTTGATGGCATAAAACGTCCGGTAGGGGCCGGACAGATCCTCAGCGTCATACCAGCCGCCCACCACCAGCACCGCGCACTTCACGTTCTTCATGTGTTGCGACAGGTCGCGGGCCTTCCAGTAGGCATCGTAAGTCGAGTGCTTGAACTGATCGTTGAACAGCCAGTTGGAGCCCTTCAGATACAGCTTGTCGAGGTCGGAGATATTGCCCGCATCGAGGAAGAAGCGGTAGTGGTCGGGCGTGCCGAACTCGAAAGGCAGCATCGGCTTTGGCGTCTGCGGCCCTTCCCGCGGATGAAAGAACGGAGCGTAGAAGCCGAAGTTGGCCGCCAGCATGAAGGCGCCGCCGTGGTAGCCGTCGTCGCCCTGGAAAAGGTCGGTCATGGGCGCCTGCGGACTGGCGGCAACCAGCGCCGGGTGCGAGTCAATGATGGATGCCGAAGTGTAAAACCCAGGGTAGGAAATGCCCCAGATCCCCACTTTTCCATTATTGTTGGCCACGTTTTTCAGCAGAAAGTCGATGGTATCGGAGGTGTCTGAGGCGTCGTCAACGTCCTGGGGCGACTTCTTGTCGTCGATGTGCGGGCGCATCTCGATGAAATCGCCCTCGCTCATCCAGCGGCCGCGCACGTCCTGGTAAACGAAGATGTAGCCTGCCTTCTCAAACTCTTCTGACGGTCCAAGATGGCGCGGATACTGGTCTTCGCCATAGGGTCCCACCGAGTAAGGGGTGCGGTCCATCAGGAACGGATAAGGCCCGCCAGCCGCGTCTTTGGGCACATAGGCCGAGGTGAACAGCCGCTTTCCATCGCGCATCGGGATGCGGAACTCGTACTTGGTGTAATGGGCCTTGGCGTAGTCCTCAGCCGGGGGCGCGGGCGCCGGTTGCTGGGCGCTCGCGACGGTGAAGGCGACAAGCAGAACGGCAAAAAAGACGCAAGGTAGGCGAAACAGTTTGTGCATGGGCGGCAAGAATCTCCTGAGAGATCAGGGTACTCCACGGAGATGGGAGGCAGCAGGGAACAGGGAATAGGGAATGGGGTTCCACAGGCTGCGGAAAAACCCAATGGAGAGTCAATTCTCCGAGTCTTTCAAATAGCGCATGACTTCAGTCGTGCCAATAGACCTGTTCAAATCGACTTCGGGCTTCAGCCGCTGCAAAGGCATATGGGGTATTCTCAAGAGCTCGTTTAGAAAAGCTGGACCCCGACGGTGCTCATCAGGAAACGCGGCAGACCCTCAATTCCATCATCTTCATCGGCGGCCTGTCCCCAATCGTGAGTTCCCCAAACTCGGTCCATTCTCCCTTTTTATTGATGCGCAAAACAGTCGAAGTCTTGAATTCGCCGAGCTCGAATCCCCACGAGATCGAGTCTTCTTTGTCGGCCAGTTTCACTTCAGTTTCGAGCCATCGGCCATCGTTAAATGCTCGCATCCAATACGTTCCCGCTTCATCGTCAAAGGAGATCAACCCGAGCGCTTGAAGGGCGGATTGACAGTCCGTCCTGGTGCGGCCTACGCCCTCAATTTCGAGCAGCAGCCCATCCAGTTTGAACCGGGCAGACTCTGTTTGCGCCAAATCCTCGAACTGGCCCGCTGAGCGAAGGACCGACGCCTCGCCCGACCACTCCCCAACGAGAAACTCGAGCTTTTTCATAGCTGCCCGTTGTGCCGAAATGTTAGGTGTCCTTGGCGGTTGTGCCATGCATGGCTCCTGGGAAGCGCCCGAGTGTGGCAATGGATCAGGCGGCGCAAACCCTGGCAATTTAGACACCAGTTCTTTCCAGAAAGTTCCCTCCTCATCGTCGTTCAGCCGGACACAGAAAGGACCTCTTGTGCGCCATGCTGTCCCCCACCATCACCCTTTCCTAATGGCGCCTTTAGACCCCATGTGTTAAAAGCAATAGAACAGGGTTCGGCGAGCAGGGCTCAATTGTGAGCGGGCAGCAGGAGCAATCGCTGTCTCAGGCGCGATCCATGCTCGACCGGATTTCTGAATTTGTATAGAAGGAAAGCCCCGGCCAATGAGCGCCAGTCCTCCCGTGGAGATGCAATCGCTGTTCGGAGACTACCCGCTCGACCAGGCCTTCGACGAGATGCGCGAGCGCGACGGGGAAGTGCGCACCCACTACAAAGCTCTTGGCGAGGCGCTTGCCGCCCTACCCCAGGAAGAGCTTCAGCGCCGCAAGCAGTCAGCGGATATGTCGTTCCTCACCCAGGGCATCACCTTCACCGTCTACGGCCGCGACGAAGGGACTGAGCGCATCTTCCCGTACGACTTGCTGCCGCGGCTAGTGACGGCCACGGAATGGGATCTCATCGAGCGTGGGCTCACACAGCGCATCACGGCACTCAATGAGTTTTTGCGCGATGTCTACTCCGATGCCAAGATTCTGAGCGACAAGGTTGTGCCTCAGGAGCTTGTGTATAGCTGCAAGCACTACCGGCGCCAGATGCGCGGCCTGCAGGTTCCGCGCAACGTCTACATCGCCGTTGTCGGCTCCGATCTGCTTCGCCTCAATACGGGCCAGTTCGTCGTCCTCGAAGATAACCTGCGAGTTCCGTCGGGCGTCAGCTACATGCTCACCAACCGGCGCGTCATGAAGCGGACCTTCCCGCAGCTATTTCACAGCTACGGCGTGCGGCCCATCGAGCATTATCCCCAACTTCTGCTGGCAACCCTTCGTTCCCTGGCGCCGGAAGGACGGCCCGAGCCGAATATCGTCCTGCTCACTCCTGGCGTTTATAACTCCGCCTACTTCGAACACACCTATCTCGCCCGCCAAATGGGCATCGACCTGGTGGAAGGCCGCGACCTGGTCACGCACGACAACATCGTCTACATGCGCACCACCGACGGTCTGAAGCGTGTCGACGTCATCTATCGCCGTGTCGACGACGACTTCAGTGACCCGCTCATCTTCCGCAGTGACTCCGCCCTCGGCTGCTCCGGGCTGTTCAACGCCTATCGCGCCGGCAACGTGACGGTCACCAACGCATTCGGCACCGGCCTTGCGGACGACAAGGCGGTGTACGCTTATGTACCGGACATCATCCGCTATTACCTGAACGAAGATGAGATCCTGCCGAATGTGAAGACTTTCCTGCTCAGCGATGAAAAGCAGCGCCAGCACGTCCTTGCAAATCTGGACAAGCTGGTGGTGAAGGCCGTGGGCGAAAGTGGGGGCTACGGAATGTTGATCGGCCCGCAATCCACGGCCCGGCAGCGCGAGGAGTTTGCCCGCCAGATTCAGGCCAATCCGCGCAACTACATTGCCCAGCCCACGCTTGATTTTTCCCGGGCGCCTTGTCTCGTGGGTAACCGGCTCGAGCCCCGTCACGTGGACCTGCGGCCTTATGTTTTGTTTGGCGACAAGGTGAACATCGTACCCGGCGGGCTCACTCGCGTGGCCATGGAAAAAGGGTCCCTCGTAGTCAACTCTTCGCAAGGGGGGGGAAGCAAAGATACATGGGTTCTGGAGCACTAAGTTCAGCTTTGCAAGATTCTGATTATCGAACGAAAACGAACTGGAAGTCAGGGAGAGTTTCAAAATGCTATCGCGCGTAGGCGACAGTCTCTACTGGATGAGCCGCTACCTGGAGCGGGCGGAGAATACGGTCCGCCAGCTCGACGTGACGATGGGCCTGATGCTCGACACCAGCGACACCAGCCTGGAAACCCGATGGCAGCGCATGATGGCCTCCCTGGGCAAGGTTTCCGACATGGAATGGAGCGGCGACCTGGAATCCATGGCGCGCAAGCTCGTCTTCGACAGCCTGAATCCGGTGTCTGTGACGTTTTGCGTGAATGGCGCCCGCGAAAACGCACGCCAGGTTCGCGAAGAGATCTCCAGCGAGCAGTGGCAGCGGCTCAACCGCCTTTACCACCAGATGCATTCGCCTCACGCGCAGGTGCAGTTCCGCTCAAACATCAACGATTCGCTGGCCTCCGTCATCGACGGCATCCATCTCTTCAAAGGCGTCAGCGACACCACCATGATTCACGGCCAGGGATGGCAGTTCATCCGCCTTGGCCGCTATCTGGAGCGGGCCTACGCCACGGCCACCATGCTTGAGGTCTACCAGCCCGAGCTGTTCGGAGAGCAGGAGCGCGACGACTCCGGATACAAGTATCTGGAGCTCGTCGGTTTGCTGCGCTGCTGCACCTCCTTCGAAGCCTATTGCCAGGTTTACACCGCCGATATTTCGCACGACCGCATTCTTGAATTCCTGCTCCTCAACCGCGACTTCCCCCACGCCATCCGCTATTGCGTCGACGGCATTCGCCACGCCATCGAATCGATCCAGCGCCTGGGAGGACGCAGGCCTCCGGACGAACTGATTGCCGTCATTGGCAAGCTCCACGCGATGCTCGGCTACACCACAATCAGCGAGATCATAGGCGGCGATACCGCGGCTTTTCTGCATAACATCCGCGAACAATGCATGCGCGTGCACGAACTCATCTACCGCAATTACGTCCAGTACTCGATTCAATCCGCCCTAGCCACTCAATAGCAGCCCACTCAGTAACCACAGGGAGAGCATGAACTTCTATTCCATCCGGCACCTGACGCGCTTCCGCTACTCAGATCCCATCAGCGAGAGCATCATGGAGACGCGCATGCACCCGCGTTCGGATGCCAACCAGCATTGCCTGACTTTCTCGCTCTCCGTCAGCCCCCGTTGCCGCGTCTTCAGCTATCGCGACCACCTCGGCAATAACGTGCAGCACTTTGACATTCCTGGCGAACATAACCAGCTGGTTATCGTCGCCGAGTCGGTCGTCGAGCAGCAGGAGTTGCCCGACGTGCCTGCCTTTCTTTCCCCCGATGCGTGGGCTGCGCTGGACGAGATGGTCGATGCCGGCGACTACTGGGAGATGCTTCTGCCCAGCCAGTTCGCCGTTGAAACCCCGGCCCTCATCCTCCTTGCCCAGCAGATGGGTGTCACCCGGCGTGACGATCCACTCATGCTGGTTCAGGAACTCAATCAGCGCCTTTACGACTACTTCGACTACGAGCCGCGTTCCACTCGCGTCGACTCTCCGATCGACGAGGCCATCGTCAGTGGCAAAGGCGTTTGCCAGGACTTTGCCCACACCATGATCGCCCTGTTGCGCCAAGTACGCATTCCCGCGCGCTATGTCTCCGGCTACCTCTATCGCGGCCGTGAAGACCACGACCGCTCAACGCCCGATGCCACGCACGCCTGGGTGGATGTTCTCCTTCCGCACCTGGGATGGGTCGGCTTTGATCCCACCAATAACCTTGTCGCCCACCGCCGCCACATTCGCACCGCGGTAGGGCGCGACTATGCCGATGTGCCCCCTACTCACGGCATCTTCCGCGGCAATACGGAGAGCGAACTGTATGTCGCTGTGCACGTGGAGGCCAGCGAGTTGCCGCCCGCGCTGGACCGAAAACTGCCCATTCCAGACGATTGGAGCGTCCTCGTCGAGAAGGCCCAGCAACCTCCAAAGCCGCTGGCCCCGTTCGTCGATTTGCAGCAAATGCAACAGCAGCAGTAGTTTCGTCCGATTGAAATCTTTTGAGTTGGTAATTCTGAATTTCGCAGGGAAAAGAAGATTTTTGTTGAACAACTGATAAATTTCGGACAAGATAGTAAGCAACCCGTGAGAGCACTTCACCCCCGCAGCGCTCTTTCCACCAAATATAAGCATGACGGCCAGTACTAGGTCCGCAAACGCGAGATCTTTGAACGCGAGATTTTGGTTTTGAGTGGCCCTGAAGACAGTGGAGACTGCTTCACCCGGCCTTGACAAATCCCAAGACAGCTAGAGCATCGCCGTTTCTGTTCTCAAAAGAAGCCTGGAATCCGGGAGGATCCGTCCTCAAGGGAAAGCCGTATTCCATCTTCTTCGAAAATCAATATTCCAAAGCGGAGATGCTCAAAAGCCCCAGACACTCAGGCCAAGAGGCCAGAGACAGCTTCAACAATTTTCAGGAGGAGTAGCCGTGAAAAAGTCCCTATTGGGATGGATGCTATTTTGTATCCTTTCCGCCGCCACCCAAGCTTCCGCCCAGACCTCAAGCACCTCACTCCGCGGCGTAGTCAAAGACACCAGCGGCGCCATGGTTCCCGGCGCTTCCGTCGTCCTCACAGATAGCGCCAATGGCCAGGTTTATCGCACCGTCTCGAATGCCTCTGGGTTATACATTTTTCCTGTGGTCACTCCGGCTCGATACGACATCGCGGTTACGGCGACCGGCTTTGCCGTGCAGAACCGCACGGCTGAATTACTTGTGGATCAGCCGGCCACGATTGATTTCACGGTCAGCGTCCAGGGAAGCGCTGTAACAGTTGACGTCTCCGCCGGCGCTCAAACGCTGAATACCACGGATGCATCTCTCGGCAATTCCGCAGACAACACGTTCATTCAGGCGCTGCCCAGCGAAACGCGCAACGTGCCTGATCTGCTCTCACTTCAGCCCGGCGTGCTCTACCTGCCAGCTCAGGGCAATAACGACAGCCGCAGCGGCACGGTAAACGGCATCCGCTCCGACCAGGGCAATGTGACCCTCGACGGTGTTGACGACAACGATCAGGTCAATGGATACGCTTTCACCGGCGTTCTCCGCGAAACGCAGGATTCGGTGGAAGAATTCCGCGTCACCACCGGCAACGCCAACGCGGATTCAGGCCGCTCGGCAGGCGCCCAGGTCAGCATGATTACCAAGTCCGGAACCAACAAGTTCCATGGCGCCGCTTACGAGTACAACCGCCCGACCATCACGGTAGCCAACGACTGGTTCAACAAGCAGGCGGAGTTCAACAGCAGTCTCCCCAACCGTCCCGGAAAACTCATTCGCAACATCTTCGGCGGTTCGCTGGGCGGTCCTATCTTCAAGGACAAGCTCTTTTTCTTCGGCAACTACGAAGGCAGGCGTCAGGCGGAGAGCGCCGAGGTCACGCAGACTGTTCCGACGGCCGCCTACCAGGCCGGAAGCCTCTCGTACCAGGGCGATACGGATCCCGGAAACTCAGATAACCAGATTGTCAATGTGGTGTTGACGCCTGCCCAGGTGGCTCAACTGGATGCCGGATGCCAGGTCTGCAACTCCGCGAGCTATTCCCCCGGCCCCGGCGACAACCCAAATGCGCTTACCTATTTCAACTCGATGCCGGCGGCCAATGGATTGAATCTGGGCGACGCCCTGAATACCGGGTCCTACGCGTTTGCGTCGCCAAACCCGCAAACCCAGAACACCAGCATTGCCAGAATCGACTTTACCCCGAATGACCGGCACAAGATATTTGGTCGCGGCAACCTGCAGAAAGACACAACCAGCGGAACCGAGCAGTTTCCCGGTCAGGGTCCTTCGTCCATTTTTGAAGACAATACCAAGGGATTCATTCTCGGCGACACCTGGGCCATTTCAACAAGCCTGGTAAACGATGTTCGCTATGGCTACATCCGCCAGGGCAACAGCAACCACGGCGCCGGCAAGGGAGATTATGTGGATTTCCGCTTCCTGGCCAACGCCACTGCGGAAACCAGGACCACGGTCAACTGGGTCCCCGTGAATAACATTGTCGATAATCTGAGCTGGACCAAGGGCAAGCACTCCTTCGAATTTGGCGGCAACTGGCGTCTCATCCACCAGAACCGCACCTCCGACGCGAACTCATACAACGGCGCCAGTTCCAATCCCTACTGGCTGGGCGGTAATCCCCCCGATCCATCCACGATCGGCGCGCTCCCGGTAGATGGCGGCTTCACCAACTCTTATCTCGCCGCTTACGCCAACCTCGTGGGAACCATTCCGTCCGTCACCAACGTTTACAACTACAAGATTACGAGCGCAACGCAGGGAACCCTGCTCGCGGATGGTGCAGAAATCGGTCGTCACTTCTCGGCCAACGAGTTTGAGTACTATTTGCAGGACTCCTGGCGGCCTGTTCCAACCGTGACGATCACCTTGGGCATTCGCCACAGCATCCTTCAAACTCCCCATGAGACGAGCGGCCAGCAGGTTGCTCCCACCATCGATACTCATTCCTTCTTCCTGCAACGTGAATCGGATGCTCAGCAAAGCCAAATCTATGAGCCAGTGCTGAGCTTCGCCCCCACAGGTCCCTACTACAATCAGCCCGGCTTCTATCCCAAGTCGAAAAACGACATCGCTCCCAGGTTTGCCATTGCGTGGGCGCCGAATTCCAAGACGTCAATTCGAGCAGGCGCGGGCATTTACTATGACCACTTCGGCGAGGCGCTGATCAATATCTTCGATCAGCATGGGTCCTACGGCGTGAGCAGCGCCATTACCAACCCGGCTGGAACCTATGGTTACGAAACATCTCCTCGATTCGTTGGCCGCAACACTCTGCCCTTCAGCAACGGCACGGCGCCCGCTACGTCAACTTTCCCCTATGCTCCTCCCACCGGCGCCGGTGGTTTCGCCATTACTTGGGGCCTTGACAGCAGAATCAAGACACCTTCTGCCCAATCTTTTGACTTTTCGGTTCAGCGCGAAGTTGGGATGGGGTTTACGGTTGAGGCGAACTATGTGGGCACACTCGGACGGCACCTCATGCAAAGCCGCGACCTCACTGAGCCAGTTGACTATGTAGACCCGCAGGGTGCCGGAGATTACTATGCAGGCGGCACCGCGCTGTCGAAGACCGTGGATGCCAACGGCGGCAACTACGGATTCACCTACGACAGCAATAACAACATTATTGGCTCCACTAACCCGGTATCCAAAAACCAATACTTCGAAGATCTCTTTCCATGGATGGCGAACCTTAACTACTCCGGCCAGAGTGCTACCCAGGCTATCTATGACAACGAATGGGCTCCTTACCGATCGAACCTGGGTGCTACCTCCGCCCTCGCCGATCTTGATTTCTACGGCCCCATCTTCGGCTTCTATCCCGCACCCTCCAACTGGCAGCCGCACTTCTGGCAGGGCCAGTTCTCCTCGCTCTATGCCTTGTCCAGCATCGGGATGAGCTACTACCATGCCGGCCAGATCATCGTAAGGCATCCCACCAGCCACGGCCTGCAAATGGACGCCAGCTACACCTTCTCGCATTCCATTGACATGGGATCGGATGCTGAGCGCGCCACGGAGTTCAGCGGAGGCTCCTTCAGCGACATCATCAATACCTGGAAACCCAGCCTCAATCGGGGTTCATCGGATTTCGATACACGTCATCTCCTGATCGTCGACGCGGTGTATCAACTTCCTTTTGGCCGCGGGAAGGCGGTTCTGGGCGGCGCAAATCGGATCACAGATGCAATCATTGGCGGGTGGCAGTTGTCGGGAATCAACCGCACAACCAGCGGTCTGCCATGGGGGCTCTTCGAGCCCGGCTGGACCACCGACTGGCAGATTGAAAGCTTTGGCGTCAAAACCGGAAGTTTGCCGACGCACCGGCACTATGACCAGAATGGAAACCCGCAATACTTCGCCAATGCAAACAATATCAATACGGATGTGAGTTCGGGCGGCCAGGCCCCTCAGGGACAATCAGGTCCGGCCGGCAACGTTCGTCTGCCCTATCCAGGAGAAACCGGCGAACGGAATAATCTCCGCGGCGACGGCTACTTCGACATCGATTCCGGTCTGGCCAAGACCTGGGCGCTGCCGGAGAATGCCAGGATGAAGTTTGCCTGGGAGGTATACAACGTCACGAACACGATTCGCTTTGATCCAGCCTCGATCGGCTCCGGGCTGACCGGAGGCAATCTGGGTGTCGCAAGTACTTCGCTCACCACCTCCCGCCGCATGCAGTTCAGCCTTCGCGTCGACTTCTAGCCTCTCAAACCCACCGCCAAGCCAAACAAGGCTGGAGCAATCGCTCCGGCCTTGCTCGCATTCCCGTAAAACCAATCCAATCAACCGGAGGAAATAGGCCTGTTTGTGGAAACGCTTTGGGTGCCGCGTTATATTCCCACATCCCCTTGATCGAACAATCGGGACTTTTGTTAAAATTATTGGGCTTTGTGGAGGACCGATGAAACCGTTTCCAAACCTTAGTCAATCCATTTACTCGCGCAGTTTTCGTCTCGTCGCGATCGCTGTTCTAGCCCTGGTGTCCGCCAACCTGGCTTACGCAGAACCCATTCATGACGCGGCCCGCAAGGGCGACCTCAAAAAGGTCCAGGCGCTCATCGCCGCCGATCCCAAGGTAGTCAACGCCAAAGACAACAAGGGCGACACACCGTTGCACGTGGCCGCGCTGCACGGCAATTTCGAGGTTGTCCAGGCCCTGGTTGCCGCTGGCGCCGACGTAAACGCCAAAAACACCTACGCTCCCTTCAGGCCCGATGATCTTTGGCCGTTCCTTTCCCCCTCCAACCATCCCGATCCGGTAGCCCTGCTCGGCGTCCAGGCCGTCGATCAGCGTGACACGCAAAATGGCTACACTCCCCTCGATCTCGCATCGTTTTCGGTCAGATACAAACCGATTGTGGAGTTGCTCGTCGCCAAAGGCGCAGATGTCAACGCGCAGGCCTCAAGCGGCGCCACGCCGTTGTTCTGGGCCATCTTGCGCGACCAGAAGGACGAAGTAAAGTTTCTCATCGACCACGGAGCGAATGTGAATGCAGCCGATGCCTATGGCGACACGATTCTCGACATCGTTTTGCACCTGCAATACACCAGCATGATCCAAATGCTGCTCGACAAGAATGTCGACATCAACGCCATCGACCAGAGTCAGCATAGACCGCTCACCTACGCGCTGCAGATGGACGACCACCATTGGGCAGACGTGCTGCGCAAGAAAGGCGCGCACGAGTAGCAAGACAAAGGGCGGTGCGTTCTATGGAACGCATCGCCCCGATTACTTCACCGTTTCCATCCGGCATGCCGCTTCAACCTTAAAGCAGCAGCCGCGCTGCGCATACTGCTGATTCGCCACAATTGGAAGAAGATCTGTTGCTCAGCTTGCCTAGCGAAGCAGGTGCCAAAGCTGCCAGACGCCGAAGACGCCGAGGCCTGCAACACACTCAAGTGCAACTCCCACGAGCAGCCCTTTCATGCATCTCCCGTCCCCTGAATCGTCTACGTAGACGCGTTCGGCAGGCGTGCGAGCACTGTCCCTGGCTGCAGGGAGGCCATCGGACCGATAAGGCGCCCACCCGGGCCCCGGAAGTATGTCCCTCACCATGATTCGCTGAGGACGCAGCGTTTCATTCTCAACCAAAATCTGGCTCGCCATTTGGATTATTCTCCCCTGAAAAGTTGACCGCCAACCCACCGGACGGACCTTTGTGTCAAAAGTGCGAGAGCCCCAAACTACTCCCTCAACATTGGACGACTTATTCTCCGATTCTTTTCACACAAAAGATGTGCTCAATATCACACATTTTCTGCGATTTTTTTGGGACCTGGCTGCTCTCAACATCTGGATGTTCTCCTGCAATTATGGTTTCGCTATTCGCTGATTTTCCAGGCGCGACCCCACGCCAGTGGAGATCTGTGTCCAGAGTGTTAACGGCCTGCGCCTCGCTGCCGGGCAAAACCGCTACGACACCACATTCCATGGGCTGAACTCAGCCGTGGGCGCCAGATTCCAGACGTCTGCCAAAAACAAAGGACGGCGGAAGATTTGCTCTTCCACCGCCCGCGCCAATTGACTTGTCGTTTGCCCTATTTGCAGACCACGCCGTTTACCGTGAAGTTTGCAGGAGCAGCGTTCTTGCCGCCGTAGCTGCCCACAAACCCTACGTTATGTACGTTCCCGCCCGCGGCTACCGTGCCGTTGTAAGGCTCGCTGGCGACTGTCACCTTTTCGCCGTTTTGCGTTGCGATGCCGTTCCACAGGTTATTCACTGCCTGGCCGTTCGGGAACGTCCATCCCAGCGTCCAGTTAGACCAGTTCGTGGAACCGGTGTTTGTGATGGTCATAATGGCCTCAAAGCCCGATCCCCAGTCGCTGACAACGGAATAGCTCACGTGGCATGCCATGCCGACAGGCAGAGCCTGGGTCGTAGCAGTCGCCTGCGCCGAGGCAGCCGAACTGCCATGCGAGTCCACAGCCTTCACCGCGTAAGAGTAGGCCGTTGAGGCTGCGAGGCTGGTATTCGTGAAGCTTGCAGAAGTCAGCCCGCTGGTGACCAGGTCGCTGCTGGAAGGCGTAAAGCCCTTCGCGCCGCGATACACCGAGTAGGTCACCGAGCAGTTGGCCGGCGTGGCCACCGCGCCCCAGGTCAGTTGGATTGAGGAATCAGAGCTGCTGCTGGCCGCCAGGTTGGCCGGGACGGCAGGTGAAGCCGAACACACGGGAACTTTTTCCGTGGTCGCAGTTGCCTGCGTTGAAGCCGCCGAGCTGCCATGTGCGTCGACTGCTTCCACCACGTAGTAGTAAGCCGTGGACGCGGCCAGGCCGCTGTTGGAAAAGGCCGCCGTGGTCAGGCCACTGGTTACCAGGTTGCTGCTGGAAGGCGTAAAGCCCTTGGAGCCGCGATACACCGAGTAACTCACCGAGCAGTTGGCCGGCGTTGCGACCGTGCTCCAGCTCAGTTGAATCGATGAATCGGAATTGCTGCTCGCAGCCAGGCCGCCCGGAACCGCAGGCGAGGCCGAGCATACCGGGGCCGCGGCCGTCGTTGCCGTCGCCTGCGCCGATGCTGCCGAAGTGCCGTATGCGTCCACGGCTTTTACCACGTAGGAATACGCAGTGGATGCGGCAAGGCCGGTGTTGGTGAAGCTGGTTGTGGTCAACCCGCTGATCACGAGGTTGCTGCTGGAAGGCACAAACCCAGCGGCACCGCGATAGACCGAATAGGTCACGGAGCAGTCTGCCGGAGCCGCAATCGCTCCCCAGGTTAACTGAATGGATGCGTCCGAAGCACTTTTGGCTGAGAGACTTCCCGGCGCCGCGGCGGACGCAGCACAGGTGGGACTGCTGCCGCCAAGGCCGCTGAGTGGGAACTGGATGTAGCTCAATTCCTGCTCTTTCAGTGCGCTGACAGGGGTCGGGTCGTAATTGCTGTCCAGCAGGGCCAGGCTGTCCTCTCCGTTCAACGCCCAATAGGTCCAGTGAATGTTGGGGCTGCTGACCAGGAAGTTCACCAGCGACAAAAACCACTGCCCCTGGCTTCCTGGCGCACTGTTCACAATATCGGTGCTCACGTTGGTGGTGCCGAACTCACCCACCCAGACTGGCGCAGTGCCGTTCTGGCTGAGGTAGGCCCAGTTCGTTGTCCAAACGGCCTGCAGGCTCACCGCGGTGGTGTTGCCGTTGAACCACGGTTGACCCCAGACATCCGGACCGTAATCGTGCGCCGAGTAGACCAGTCGGCCAGACACAGGAAGCGTAACCGGGTAGGATCCCGCACCCTGCAGATTGCCCCCCTGCCAGTCGCAGTTGCCGCTGTAGCAGTCCACGCCTTCCACAAAGATCAGCAGATTGGAATTGACGTTCAAGATCCCGGTCGCTGCGCGTTCCGCGGCTGCAGGCCAGTTTTGTGCCGTGTTGGTAACGGGACAACCGCCGGTGCTCGAGTCCCCCGTCCAGCAGGCGCCGCTGGAACCGCCGTTCGCCTGGGTGTGCGGTTCGTTGCGCAGGTCCATGCCAATGACAATCGGGTTGCCGTTTCCGTCTTTGAAACTTGAATACCGAGTGGCCAGAGTCTCCCAGTCGGCTATCCAGTTGGCCTCGGGGTAGGCGCTCGTGTACCACAAGCCATTCGCCTCATTGCTGTTTCCGGCTTCGGAGCGGTGGTTGTCCAGAATGACCTTCAAGCCATCGGCCCCGGCTGCGGTGATGATCTTGTCCATGATCTGGAGCGAGTTCAGCCCAGCGAGGTCCGAATTGATTGGGCCTGAGCCGTTCTCGCTGCTTATCCCCGCGGGGATGATCGGGCTTTCCACCACCTGGTTTGAAAAAGGAAGGCGGACGGTGTTGAATCCTTGCGCCTTGATGGTGTTCAGAATCTCGTGGTAGTCCTGCGCCCACAGACCATGAGCCACTTCGTCGGTCGTCTCAAACCCGTACCAGTTGATTCCGGCAATGCGCACATCGTTCCCATTTGCGTCCAGAATCCGGGAGCCGATGGTGTGCCAGTAGCCGACGCCCTGAGCGCGGGAAGCCGGCGTAACAACACCGGAGAGGAAACAGAGAAACAGAATGCTGAAGACCTGTCGGAGATAGAAAGACTGTTGTTGAACGGGGGAGTTCACTTGATTCTCCTTACGAATCGAATGCTGGAAATGCACCGCTTGCAACTCTTTACGGTGACCTCAATTTATGGGTGAGAATCTTCTCAGTGAATGACACTTTTGAGAGGGGGTTCTACAACTATGCGGGGCGTATTCGGACCTTGGGAACTTACCGAGGTAAGTTACTTTCAGGGGCGCACGGTCCTTTGGTAACTAGCAGAATCAGCTTGATTTAGTCGAAGCTGGAAGGGCGGCGTGCCATAAACTACTTCCTCACGCTCACGGCAATTCCGCTCTTTTTTGGAGAGGACTTTCGCGAATCACTACCGCATCTTCGCCGCTCTACCTGGCTTCTCAAACCGCGCGAGCAGAAGTCGGCTTCGCGCGCGCATCGCCGCCGTTCCGCTGCGTCCGCAGACCTGGAGCAAATCAAGGACCTTGGGCCGGAGGGATGGATCCGAAAGCGTCAAATCCGCAAGTCCTTGCAATGCAGCTGTTTTCACAATGGAAGACTCATCCTGGAGCCAGGTTTCGAGCACTGCAGCGGCCCGCTGTGCCTCCTGGATGGTGAGCGGGAGACGCCCAATGGTGAGCGCGAGATTCCAGCGGGTCTTCTTCAGTGCGGCTTCCGGCAGCAGGCCAAGCAACGACTCTTTGGAATCGGCAAGAATGCGCGCCAGGGCCGGGGACGGCGTATGGGATACGCGCTCCAGCACATCGGTTGCCCGCTGCGCCACTCCGGGATCGTCGTCCCAAAGGTACTCAATCAGATGCACCGCGAGGCGTGGTTTGCCTGCAATCAAGGCGCAGATCTCCTTCACCTGGCCCACCGACAATGCGTGTTTTCCTTCCGAAAGGAGTGAGCGAAGGTCGGGTACTTTCGTCATTGGCTTTTCTCGCTCTGTCCCAAAAATCGCCAAACTAAAGTGCTCTCTCAGGCTTTGCCTGAGGCCGCAATCGCCTTGGCGGCAACCCGCCCAACGCCGCGCAAGATGGCTCTCGGTGGCCAGTGACCATGTTCATCCGGAAAGAAAATCTCACCGGAGCGGCGCGCCTCGGGACGGTAATACCAGCGCTTGAGCAGTGACAGATGCCCCTGCCGGATGGTGGAGGACGGGGACTCTCCGGCTTCCGTCAGAGCCTCGAGCACTGCGTCTAGGCGCGCTTCCAGCAAGCCACGAGGCAGTTTGGCGGGAGCGGCAACAGCAGGTTCCGGCGCAAGCTCGGCTGTTGCTCCATTCTCCGAAAGCGTCCCCGCGCTTATCTCTGACCTCTGATCCCTGTCCCCTATTCCCTGTTCCCTGATCCCTGTTCCCTGGCCCCTGTTCTCGTCCGTCTCCGGAACGGGCTCGATGGCCAGGGGCTGGGCGAACAGCGAACTGGAGCCCGACTGCTCATTCTGAATGCGCATGCCAAGCGTGGAGAATGCCGCCGGACCGAGCAGTTGCCCTCCTTCATAGAGGAAGACGGCGACTTCTCCCGGATTGGTCGCGGGCTGAAGGATCACCGCGCGCAACTGGCTCAGCGGACGCACCAGTCCCGGCGCGAGTGCTCGAATGCCCTCAACCCGCTGCACCTGGGCGTGGAGGGCGGCGGCGGACTCGAACTCCAGCTGTGCCGAGGCCTCGTCACGCTCGCTGCGGAGCGTAACCAGTCGGCTCTCACCCCTTGTGGCCAAAAAGCGCTCGACGGCTGCCGATTCCTCGGTGTAGCGCTCGTCGGTGCAGCCCTGGTAGCAGGGAGCCAGGCACATCTTCATCTCGGAGTAGACGCAGCCGGGGTGGGCTGGGTTGGGATCGAGATCGTCCGTGCAGCGCCGGAGCAGGAAGAGCTTCAGAGCCTCGTCCGCGAAGCGCTCCGCGGCCGCGCGGGATGGAAAAGGACCATACGCCCAATCGGCCTCGCGCTGGCTGGGGCGGTTGGTGACGGTGATGCGCGGGTAGGCGTTGGAGCCGAGGTAGCGGATGAATGCGGGCGCGCCGAGGTGCATGCGCTCCAATGCTTTGGGGCCGTAGACCTCTTCCAGCAGTTGGAACTGGAGAAGAAGGGATTCGAAATCCGAACCGGTCAGGCGGTATTCGATGCGGCGGACGCGGCCGGCTAGCTGCAGACGGCGAGGATGTTTTGGGCTCGGTTGGAGGAGGCGTTCCAGGCGGGCACGGAGGTTGGGCGTTCGACCGATGTAAGGCTCGGCGTGAGCGTCGGCGCCGTATAGGGCAAAGACGGCGTCGGCATGGGGTAGTTGGGCCAGCGCAGTCCTGGCGTCGGCCGGGTCGAATGGGAGCGCATGCTTGAGAGCGTTGCCGGGCACGGGGGTCAGGCTCCGGCGATGGTCATGCCGTCGATGCGGAGGGTGGGCGAGGCTACCGACCCGCGGAAGACGAGGTCGTTGCTGATGGCGGCGACGTTCATGAGCATCTCGCTCAGGTTGCCGGCGATGGTGACCTCTTCCACGGCGTGGGTGAGCTGGCCGTTCTCGATCCACAGGCCGGTTGCACCGCGCGAGTAGTCGCCGGTGACGATGTTGGTCCCAAAACCCATAAGGCTGGTGACGTAGAGGCCGCTCGGAACATCTCCGATGATTTGATCCGCACTGAATTGTCCAGGCGCCAGGAAAAGGTTGCCGCAACCGATTCCCGGCGTGCCAGCGAGGCCGCGTGAGGCGTTGTGAGTGGATTTGAGCCCTAGCTTGCGAGCGGAGTAGCTATTCAGCAAGTAGGTCTGAAGGACGCCCTCCTGGACGACGACTGTGCGCCGCGAAGGAAGGCCTTCGCCGTCGAAGGGAGAGCTACCGAAGCCGCCGGTTCCGTTGGGCAGCAGCATGGCGTTGTCGTCGATGATCGTCAAGCTGGGCGCGGCAATCTGCGTTCCCAGCTTGCCGGCCAGAAAGGAAGCGTGACGCCAGATGGAGTCGCCGGATGCGGCCTCAAAGAGCGAGCCGACAAGCGAGCGGGCGACCTCTGGAGCAAAGACGATGGGGACGCGCTGGGTGGGAACTTTGCGCGCGCCCAGGCGGCGCAGGGCGCGGCGGGCAGCTTCCTGGCCGACGGATTCGGGCGAGTCGAGGTCGACCAGCCGCCGCGCGCCGGACCACCAGCCATCGCGCTGCATCTGGCCGTTGGCGTCCATGGCGAGAGGGGCGGCGCTGACGCCGGCGTAGCTGGTGCGGTAACCGCCGACGAAGCCGCGGGAGTTGGCCATGACTTTGCGGCCGGTTGCGGCGTCGAAGCTGCCGCCATCGGAGTTGGTGATACGCGGGTCTGCGGCAAGTGCGGCGGCTTCACAGCGGCGCGCCCACTCAATGCGCTCGGGACCTGCGAGCGAGTAGACGTCCTCATAGTAGAGGTGCAGATCGTCGGGAATCGAGCCGAACTCGGCAGCTTCGGGCAGGCCGGTGAAGGGGTCTTCCTCGGTGACTTTGGCCAGCGCGATGGCGCCTTCCACCAGCTGGCGGATGCCGTCGGGCGTGAGATCGGAGGTGGACGTGGATGCGGAACGGGTGCCCAGAAAGACACGCAGGCCGAGGCCGCGCGAACCGGATTCTTTCAGGGTTTCCACCTCGCCCATGCGAACGTTGACCGAGAACTCGTCACCCTCGCGAACCACCGCTTCGGCGTCGGAAGCGCCGGCTTTCATAGCCAGGGCGACGACGTCGGCGGTGAGAGATTCGAGATCTAGAGTGGTCTGGTCGGTTTGGTCGGCGATTTCGGACATGGCTCAACAGTAACAAAACGGGTTGCTGTTGGGCATTCCCGACGGGAACTTGTTGCGGCAGAAGATCTGCCACGCTGCCTGTAAGTCCTTTGTTTGAGTGAGTCGAATTGCGTTTCTTCGATCTAATCCCATTCGTTTGATGGGGTTGCGGCAAAAGTGGGGGAGGGGTGGGGGTCATAAGCGCTAAGATAACAATTCAACCTTTGGTTTTCGTCTTCGGTGTGGTTCGGCGAGGGTGTCTGTGATTTGGTTCCATTGCCTGAGCATTTTCCGGAGCCCCAGGCGCGGTGCGATGGCGTTT